>Ga0307487_1000135_pt1 | contig 58353 bp, 47 predicted proteins | sample CBIW12metaG_FD_203665 | JGI IMG/M metagenome (GOLD analysis project Ga0307487, IMG submission 203665) | Sea-ice brine microbial communities from Beaufort Sea near Barrow, Alaska, United States - CBIW 1.2 | ecosystem: Environmental > Aquatic > Marine > Coastal | place: USA: Alaska | collected... | reverse complement strand
ACTCAACTTTTTCTATAAACCAAGGAGATTCTAAACCGAGTGCCAACTGGAAAATTTCTGTGCTATTATTCATGGTGTAAAAATCGGAAATTTAATTTACCCACACAAAATCATATAGAGCCAATAAAATTGGTTCTATATGATTTTGTGTGGGTAGATTTAAAATCTTTGGTTTTAATTGAAGACAAAAGATTGTTAATTTGGTTCTACTTTTATTTAAATGGAAATTTTCTTTTAAAATACAATTGGCTTAATTTGATAAGTTACTGTTATTTAAGTATTTATTATTCAAAGTCCCAGAGGGACGACATATTAATAGGGATGGGCTAAAGCCCTTCCGTCAAACGAAACAATCCGAAACAAAACCCCACAAAATCGACCTAATTGCATGTAATTAGGTCGATTTTGTGGGGCTTTGTATTATATCGATTTGTTTTAAACCAAGGACTTACGTCCTTGGTTATTAATATGCCGTCCAGATGGGAATAACCAACTGGAATAGAGACTATCATATGCTTGCTTATAAAAATGAAATGATAATTTTGATAAATACTTTAAAATACAACTCGTGTAGGTTAAGTTGAATTCGTGTTAGGACTATTAATCTTTCGAAGGATTGAAATTGATTACGCACAGTACTTCATATAGAGCCATAAAATTATCCCGGATACTGCGTGTTTATAAAATGAATACCATTTGTAAGATGAGTTAAAAGTCAAATTCTAAGCTAAACCAGGCGCTACTTAAACAAATCTGGATGTAAGAATTTATAATGCTCCAGCTTATCCTGAATATAAACTATTAAATCATAGTCTGAGGCTGTTTTAAGAAAATGCTCGTCAATATTTAAAAAGTTTATAAAAGCAGTAAACTGTTCTTCTTCCAAATAAACAACATCATAAGAAACATAAGTACGCAAAAGTTCTTTTACAACATTCGTCATGTTGTCTTTGTGCTCCATTTCAGCAACGAATCTTTTCGATTGCGCTTTATCACTAAACCTTTCGTATAATGCTGTAATCGGACTCTTAAAAATATCTATTCCTGTTACCGTTCTGGTTTCTCTCTGACTCAATGCTTCGCGTTCTTCCTTAATTTTCTCTAAAGATTTAATCGGATATACCTGAATTTCTTTAAAGTTCTGAATATTCGGACTTAAATAAATGATTGTATCAATCGAACATTTGTTTTGAGCAGGAATATCAATAAATTTCTTCCCATAACCTTTTACAGAGAATGCAATCTTATCTCCAGGTCGTACATAAACAGAAAATTCGCCATTTGGTCTACCAAATACACCTTGTTGTGTTGTTACATTAATGACCATCAAGTTGTAAAAACTTTGCACCATTGCAGTATCACGGACAGATCCTTTTAAATAGATTTCTTCACATTGACCTTGAACCATTGTCCAACTCGCTAATGCTAAACCGAAAGTGAGTACTGTTTTTTTCATGCTGGTAAATATATTGAAAAAATGTTGTTCTTTGCTGATGTTACATTTGTAACCTTGTTAAAAGAATACAAAATCCGAATGTTTACTTTTGTAATCAATGATAAAGTCTAAGAAAATTCGCCTATATACATTTGTAACTTAAACTCTAATTCACATGGATAAACGATGTTTACAATTGTAACATTTATTCATTTTGTTTAGCCATAAAACTTACGTAAATTTGCACTCTTAAATTTATAGAATGAAACGTGTAGTAGTAGGATTATCTGGAGGTGTAGATTCAAGTGTAGCGGCCTATCTGTTAAAGGAACAGGGTTATGATGTTATTGGTTTATTCATGAAGAACTGGCATGATGAGTCTGTTACGCTTTCTGATGAATGTCCGTGGATTGATGATGCAAATGATGCTTTACTTGTAGCCAATAAACTCGGAATCCCTTTTCAGGTGATTGATTTGAGTAAGGAATACAAGGAACGTATTGTTGAGTATATGTTTGATGAATATGCGGCCGGACGTACTCCTAACCCAGATGTTTTGTGTAACCGTGAAATCAAGTTTGATGTTTTTATGGAACGCGCGCTTGAATTGGGTGTTGATTATGTGGCTACTGGACATTATTGCAGACGCAAAGACAATCCGGATGGTAGTGTTAGTTTGTTGGCTGGACTGGACCGCAATAAGGATCAGTCTTATTTTCTATGTCAGTTAAACCAAGATCAGTTGAGTAAAGCACTTTTCCCTGTTGGTGATTTACAAAAAGATGAAGTAAGAAGGATAGCGAAAGAACAAGATTTAATTACTGCTGATAAAAAGGACTCTCAAGGTCTTTGTTTTATTGGTAAAGTCAGTCTTCCAGAGTTTTTACAGCAGCAACTTAAAGTTAAGAAAGGTAAAGTTATTGAAGTACCTGAAAGTTTGCCTATTCTAACCAAATCCCATGAGATTCCTCGTGATTTTGATCATATCGAAGAGCTAGTTGCTCCTATTCATTTTAAGGAGGAAGACGGAATTGTAGTTGCAGAGCATCAAGGAGCTCACTTTTACACGATTGGACAGAGAAAAGGTTTGGCAATTGGCGGTAGACCAAATCCGTCGTTTGTACTTGAAGTTAATACTACAAATAACCTGATTTTCAGTGGACAAAATGATACTCACCTTGGTTTGAATAAACCTGCTTTAAAAATTGATAATGAGTCTATTATTTATGCTAATCTAAATAATGAGTTTAATATCAATGAAGTGACAGATGTGATGGTTAGAATTCGTTATCGTCAGTCATTACAAAAGGCGAAAGTTTTACGTAAAGACGACTTTACTTATGTTTTGTTTGATGAATTACAACGCGGCATAACGCCAGGACAGTTTTGTGCTTTTTATGACAATAACGACGAATTATTGGGTTCTGGAGTAATTAGTGTTTAGGAACTGTCTCTTCAAATGTACCATCATCATAAAAAACTAGGATTTTTGTAATCTTGCGTTGACTATCTAGGTCGGGTTCTCTATTTTCGACAGGCTTCTCGCGCGACACCCCCTTATATTCGCCAGGTTCTTCTTCATGAATGGTTTGAATTGGGGCATTCACTTCAGTGGTAACGTTTCGTTCTTCTTTAACTTCTACTTCTTCCGTCGATCCACTTATTTTACCTATTCTCTTCCCTGTTACCAGCCAGTCTGCGTTTACTTTAGGAAAAGTCATCAAGATCTTTTGAATAAAATCTATACTGGGTTTATTACGTCCAGCCAATACATGTGAAATACTAGAACGCTGAACTCCAATCTCATCTGCAAAAGATGCGTTGGTCATTCCGTTCATTTTTATTACCATTTGTAATCTTTCGCTTATCGACATATACATTTGTTTACTGTAAAAGTAACATTTTTTAATCTAAGAATTACATAAGTGAATATATTATATTTGAATAGGTTTACTTTTGTAACCTTGTATAAATTCCAGATAGTTACTTTTGTAAACATTATTTACATCATTATTCAAGTAGATAAAGATGTATTCGCTAGTATTCCCTGTGTATTGACGATGAAAAAAATTAAAAACCAATAGAGTTGATTACAATTGGTTCTTCCCTGTTGTTAATGGTAGACTTCAGAATAATATTCTAAACGACTAACTAGTTAAGATCTTTGAGGAATAACAGTCAATTTGAGAGTCTCTTGGGTACAGTGTTGCTCAATCTCTGCTAAAACAACACTTCCACCGACCTATAAATCTTAAAACTTATCATTTCAGAATGCAACGACGAGGAGCTCAAGGATCTCCTGCGGAATCCTTTCTTTTATTTCATAAAACGTAATTTTACGTTTTTAATTCAAATACATCCAAATGATAATTTATAAGCCTTTTTAATTTAGGTAATTTCAAAATTCCATTAAAGTCAGGGTAGAACTTTGTTATTAAACTAAAGAATTGATTCACTCCTTCACTCCTACTAATAAAGCGCTATGACATTATAAATAAGCTATTTAGAGAAACTAAAAATTCTCTTTAGACTTCTTTTACTCAGATAATTAATGTGATTGTGATATTTATTTTGATACTAGTTTATGGACTGAGTACCTATACTGGGAAGGTAAATTAAGTAAGTTATGTTGTTTATGCTGGTTTTGCTGGTTCTTCAGCTACTAAAGTTTAGCTACCGTGTCTACTTTGCCTATTGTGTCAACGCTTAGTTGCGCTGGCTGAGCGGAGTCGAAGCCAGACAGTCAACAAAAAAAAAGAGGAGCCATAACTCCTCTTTGATTAAATAAAACAACGTTAAACTATAAACTATTGAACAAAAGCATATTGCTATTAGTTTTTTGAGAATCCACAAGTAAATAGATCATCATGTTCAATTTTTTGTGATGGATATTTTCTTACAACATCCATTAATTGGGCTACTTCAAATATCGTTAGCTTACTTTCAATTCCTTGATTATGGTGCTTTGTTAATTGCTCTTTGGCAATATTCAAACGATTAAGTGCTATTACATATCGATTCATCATATCTTTCTGATTAAAATAACTTCTCCTTGTTACGTGCAATTAATCAAGAGGTTACAATTTTCGAAATATAATTGACATACTTAAACTATTTTATGAATAATTCATTCAATTAACTGGGGCTTAATCACTGAATAATAGACTAGTAAGGGTTGTATTTGTTTTTTACATTTTTATTCGACTTCTCATTACTTTCTGACCCTAAGAGCATTCCAAGTATTAAAACAAGGATGTAAAATGGAAATAAAATGACTTTAAATATTCTCTTTATTATGAATTTATACCCTCTTCTGGACTTTACTTTTGACTTAATGTTTGAATTTGTTTGTGACTTTACCTCTACTCTAGAATTGACTTTTGTTTTATGGGCTAATGTTTTTGACTTTATTCTAAAACGAAATTTAGATTTAGATTTTTCTTTTGATTTTTTCGGTCCTTCATCTCCTTGATCTAGTTTGAAGAATCTATTCGCACGACTCATCAATATTTCAGCAAGTCCATATTCCCTAATGTTTGTCAAAGAATATTCTTTATAGCTTAATAAAAACTGAAACATAACTGTCTTTAACTGAATAAGTAATGAAATACTTAACTCGGTAGCTTCTTGCTTAATCTGAATTGCCTCTTCTCTGAGTTCTTCTATTGCAATTCTGTTCTCCTGTGAAATCGTTATGTACATGACTATAATTGTTGTTCGGTACAAATATCTTGAAGTTCACTGTAACTTTTGGAGCAATTAAGCGGTATACATATATTAAGTGAATTCATTAAACTTAATTAAGCAGATTAAGCTGTAGATTAAGTTAAGTTTTTCTATTTTTGCTAATTCATGAGACTTGCTGGCACATATCACCCCATTCCTTATCTTATAGAAAGGATAACTGAGTTTCTGCCCGGAGTCACTGTCACATCTGCTATTTGGGTAGATTTTGACAAGCAAATTTACACTACAAATGACGCTAACTCACTGAATGACTACCTAAAAGTTAAGGCGCAAAACATCAGAAATACAAAGCTTAATTCAGAATGGTCTAATCAATCAGAGCCATTTTCAGAGATAAAGAAGTCGAAAAACCAGCTGACTTTCGAGGATGAAGACGCTATGAATGTACTAAAACTGTACTTCCCTTCTCCTGTTGATGATTTTAAAGACTTAATCTTAATTGCTTTTCCGCAAAATGTCTTTCTTAAAAGTTTGAATGCTAAATTCAAAGGAATTAGTACGCAAGAGAAACATATTCTAAGTAATATTCTAAGTTCTATTTTCTCTGCCGAACACAAAAGGGTAATTGAAGAAAGAGAGTTTCTTTCTAGTGTGGAATATATTAATCGCAAAAAAGATGCACGAATTAAGCAATTGACTGATGATTTAAAATCTACTGAACAATTATACAGTTCTTCGATTCGTAATATTATCAACGATTTTAAAAACAAACTGGAAAAGCAACTCAACAAGACATTTGTGATTAACAATCATGTAATTTATAAATTAGCCAAAGAGCGATTGACAATTGAAAATATCGAATTGGCGATTAAAAATGCGGTTTACCTAGCTTATAACTTGAGCGTTTCGGAAGATTCTATTCAAATTACAGTGGATCACATTCAGTTGGATAAATTACAACAAATCAAAAATAAACCCGCTTCTGCAACAATCGTAAATGATGGCAGAACCGCTACTCTGCTTGACAAATATGAAGAAGCTGCAATTCGTGCTTCTGCATTTGGTATGGTCATCAACGGTAAGAATGTTGCCGCTCAATTGGATCCACCAGTTACTCCGCCTGCCATTACAGATGCGATTAAAAAGAAGAAAACGAAAATCGCTTATTTACTTCAGCAATATCCAGAAAAATGGTCAAACATTCGAAAAGCAATTCGACCAATTTCAATTCTAGATCAGTCAATTAACTCGATAAGTAACGCTTCTTAGGAACACCTGGATAAATTCTTGTTGAAAAGTCGGGACAACTCTTTAACTCATAATTCCATTATTTTCAATGCTATTGATATATTCGTATGAAATCATTAGTTCATGAAAAATACAATCTTAGTTCTCTCTTTATTGATAGGTTTTCAATTTCATTTATCTGCTCAAATCGAAGCAGGAATTGAGCTTAAAGAAATCATGTCAGGAAATTCTTTTATCGGTCACCAACCTTTTGATATAAAATGGTCTTTTTATGGTAATTCAATTTTCTACTCAAAAGATACCGATTCAACAGATTATGCTCAGATTTATGAATATTCCTTAAAATCGAAAGAGACCACATTGATTGGTTTAGATCAACGAAATGAATTGAATTATTACGCTAACTCTTCTTTCTTACTTAATGATAATGAATTGTATTATTTCGATTCAAAATCAAAGCAGAGAATTTCAGTTATTGATTCCAGAGATCAGAAAAGCGAATTACAACATGTAAATAATAATCAGAAAGTCTACTTCAGACAAAATAACAACCTCTTCTCCTACGCTTATTCTACCGGAAAATTGAAACAAGTCACTAATTTTGAAATGAAGTCAAAAAATAATGAAGAAAAAAATGATTACTATTCAAAAGAAGAATCTGTTTTATTTGATTATTACAAAGATCAACAGAAACTGAAAAAATTACCTAAAAAAGAAGATTTTGTTATTCCTTTAAATGATAAAAATCTAAACTCCATTCAAATCTCCCCTAATGAAGAGTTTATAATTTACAGATCTTCTGATAAATCAAAAGATAAATTCACAAAAGTTCCACATTATATTGCCAAAGATGGATACACACAAATAGAAAATGCCCGTGCAAAAGTAGGAACAAAAACACTTACTGATATAGAATTAAATATTTACAACATCAGTAAAGACAGCATTTATAGACTAGATTTTAGTTTTTTAAATGGAATTCGTAAGCGTCCTGCTTATCAAAAAGAATATGGATTTACTGGCGAGCTTGAAAATGACAAAATCTTAGTCATTCATGAAGTTGACTTTTCAAAGTCTGGTAATTTTGCTTTGATTTCCATTAAAAGTCAGGACAATAAAGACCGGTGGTTAGCAATTTATGATTTTAAAGCAAACAAAGTAAAAGAGATTGAACATCAGCACAATGAAGCTTGGATTGGTGGACCAGGAATTTCAGGCTGGAATTTCATTAAAGGAAATATGGGTTGGATAAATGAGTATCAAATTTACTTTCAAAGTGAGGAATCTGGTTACAGTCATCTTTACCTTTATGATATGAAATCCAATTCAACAAAGGCATTGTCAAGTGGTGATTTTGAAATTCATAAAGTAGAATTAAGTAAATCTAGAAAGCATCTTTTCATTACAGCTAATAAAACACATCCTGGAAATAGAGATTTTTATAAGTTGGATATTGAAACTCAAGAATGGACTTCACTTTTAACGAAAGGAGGGAATCATGAGGTGACTTTAAGTCCAGATGAAAAGTGGATGGCCGTTCGTTATTCTTACAAGAATAAACCTTGGGAAGTATACATCGCTCCATTAAAAGAAAATGCAGTATTAACTCAAATTACCACTTCAACAAAAGATTCATTTAAAAACATTAAATGGATTGAACCTGAGTTAATCACGTTCAAATCAAAAGACGGAAAAAATATTAATGCTAGAGTATATAAACCAGCCGAATCTAATGGAAATAAAGCTGCTGTAATCTTCGTTCATGGCGCTGGATATTTGCAAAACGCACACAATTGGTGGAGCTCTTATTACCGTGAATATATGTTCCATAATCTGCTCGTTGAAAAAGGATATACAGTTTTAGATATTGATTATCGTGCAAGTGAAGGTTATGGTAGAGCACACAGAACCGACATTTACAGGGAGATGGGAGGATTAGATTTAAGTGATAACATAGATGGACGTTCTTACCTTATTAAAGAACATGGAATTGACCCAGAAAAAGTGGGGATTTACGGCGGATCTTATGGTGGATTCATCACTTTGATGGCATTGCTGAAGCATCCAGGTGTTTTTGCTTGTGGTGGTGCCTTGCGCTCTGTTACGGATTGGGCACATTATAATCACGAATATACATCCAACATTCTAAATACACCTGAATTAGATTCAATGGCTTATCGAAAAAGTAGTCCAATTTATTATGCAGATGGACTTCAAGATCGTTTGATTTTATTTCACGGAATGATAGATGACAATGTTCAATACCAAGATGTAATTCGATTAAACCAACGCTTTATTGAATTAGGTAAAACAAATTGGAATTTAGTGAGTTACCCATTCGAAAGACATAGTTTTAAATCAACAAGTTCATGGACAGACGAATACAGTAGGTTACTTAAAATGTTTGATGAGGAGTTGTTGGGTAAATAGTCAAATAATTAAAAACGAAGTAAAACAAAGACATTATTTAGGTGTTATCCAATTGATATGTCTGAATCAATAAATAAGCATTATCTTTGAATTGTAAAATAGAATAGTAAGATGAAAGAGTTTGATATCCCAGAGTTTTACCGCTCTCCTATTATATCCAAAGTGAAAAATCTGCGCAAAGTTGCAGATCCTAGAAAAAAAGACTTTACCCCTACGATATTGGACTTCGGTCCAGTTCGTTTCCATATAGCGCGCCATTTTGGATTTTGTTATGGTGTGGAGAATGCAATTGAAATTTCATATAAAGCAATTGTAGAAAATCGAGGGAAACGTATCTTCTTGTTGAGTCAGATGATTCACAATCCTAATGTTAATGCCGATTTACTTGACAATGGAATTCAGTTCTTACAAGATACAGAAGGAAATGAATTGATCAGTTTTGATGAATTAAAACCCGAAGATGTTGTAATTATCCCTGCGTTTGGTGCCCCAATTGAAACCATTGTTCGACTTGAAAATAAAGGTGTTGATGTGAAAGCATACAATACTACCTGTCCATTTGTGGAGAAAGTTTGGAACCGATCAAAAAGTTTAGGAGAAACAGAACACAGTATTATTATTCACGGAAAACACAACCATGAAGAAACAAGAGCTACTTTTTCCCATAGTTCGGCCAGCTCCCCTTCTGTTGTTGTTCGTGATATTGGAGATGCTGTTTATTTGATGGAAATCGTGTTGGGGAATAAACCAAAAGAAGATTTTTATACTTATTTTAAAGATAAACATACTTTAGGATTTGATGTTGACAAACATTTGGACAAGCTAGGTGTCGTGAATCAAACAACAATGTTGGCAACAGAGACCCAAGAAATTGCTGACTTTGTTAAAGACACGATGATTCATAAATATGGAGAGGATAAAATAAAGAATCATTTTGCAGACACCCGCGATACTTTGTGTTATGCGACCAATGACAATCAAAGATCTACCTATGCATTAATGGAGTCAAATGCTGATTTAGCGATTATTGTAGGCGGTTATAATAGTTCAAACACAACACATTTAGTTGAATTATTAGAAGAAAAATATCCAAGCTACTTTATCAATACAGAGGAAGATATTAAAAGTGACTCCGAAATAAAACACTTCAACATCCATTCAAAAGAAGTTGAAACTTCACATGAATACCTTCCAAAAAAAGATGTTTTAGATATCGTTCTTACTTCTGGAGCATCTTGTCCAGACGCTGTTGTGGATCGTGTTCTGCATCAAGTACTATCGTATTTCAGTGATACAAAGTCAATTGAAGAAGTGATTTCAGCATCAGCAAAGAATATTTAAATATTTTTAGAATATTGCTTGCAGACTGAAATGTAATTACTACTTTTGCGGCGGGGTAAGTCATGTACGACTAGCTCCTTCTGAACCCCCCAGGACGGGAACGTAGCAAGGGTAAGAAGTTGTAGCAGTGCGATGCATTAAGCTTACCCCACTTTTTTTTTCCTCTCCACCACCATTTCCAAAATCTTCTCGCTTCAAAAATACAACAAGTCACTGTCAATGATTGGTAATCTAACCGCGTCATTTAATACAACATTAACATTACAACAATCTTTATTATATATTCTTAATCTTTGAATTTGCGTCAAAATCAATTTTTAAATTAATTTAACTGATTTTGAAACACGAAATTAAAGAAGTTGCAAAACTATTTTAAAGACTATGAATATATGTGTTTTGGTTTTTAAGAAAGTGAGCAGGGCCTTCATTGTTCTTGGCGGTGCTCTACTCGGTTTCCTACTGATCCTTATATAATGTTATTCCACACCTTTACTTCTAACAATTTAATATACAAGTGTTTAAAAGTGTTAAATTTCATGATTTAATTCAATATACTTAGGTTATGCAAACATAATAAAGTACTTTTGTAACGATTTAGGTGGTTAAGTTAGGTTGATATGCAAGAGGAAAAGACGCTCGTTTTTTCCTCTTGTTGTTTTATATAATGTCAACTCCCTGTTTCTACTGCATTCCTGTTAAGAATTTTAATTAACCTTCTTATTCTTGAGTGAGTTTTAATAATTGTATTGTTTTTTTATTTTAATTTTTAAAATCAGCCTTAATTAAAAAAAAGTTAATCAGTTATGTTTCATGAATAAAGGATTTTATATCACACTACCGTGAACATATTCAAAAAAAAATAAAGATTTCATACAACTCCTAAGTATTGTTGTATCTTTGCCCCCCGTAGTTACAAATCTATTTTATAATGTCAAATTCAACAAAATATATCTTTGTAACTGGTGGGGTTGCATCCTCATTAGGGAAAGGAATTATAGCGGCTTCATTAGCCAAGCTTCTTCAAGCGCGCGGGTATTCAACAACAATTCAGAAACTAGATCCATACATCAATATCGATCCTGGAACTTTAAATCCTTATGAACACGGTGAGTGTTATGTGACGGATGACGGTGCAGAAACCGATTTGGATTTGGGTCATTACGAACGTTTCTTAAATGTTACAACTTCTCAAGCGAATAATGTTACTACAGGTCGAATTTATCAATCTGTTATTAATAAGGAAAGAAGAGGTGAATATCTGGGAAAAACAGTTCAAGTTATTCCACACATCACAAACGAAATCAAGGAAAATATTCAAAGTCTTGGAAAAGACGGAAAATACGATATCATCATCACGGAAATTGGTGGGACTGTTGGAGATATTGAATCTTTACCTTTTGTAGAGGCTTTACGCCAGATGAGATGGGAATTTGCAGATGATTGTTTGGTGATCCACTTAACACTAGTTCCTTATCTTCAAGCAGCTGGTGAGTTAAAAACAAAACCTACGCAGCATGCTGTAAAGCAATTGTTAGAATTGGGTGTTCAACCTGACATCCTGTGTTGTAGAACTGAACATAAGCTGGATTTAGAAATTCGTAAAAAGATTGCTAGATTTTGTAACGTTGTTCCAGAAGCTGTAATTGAAGCAATGGATGCTACTTCTATTTATGAAGTTCCCTTAATGATGCAAGAAGAAGAATTAGACGAGATTGTTTTAAAACGATTGAATCTTTCTCGTAAATCTAAACCAGATTTAACAACTTGGAATTCATTCTTGCACAATTTAAAAAATCCAACTTCTGAAGTAACTATAGGATTGGTTGGTAAATATGTTGAGTTAAAAGACGCTTATAAATCAATAAACGAAGCATTTATTCACGGTGGAACAGCGAATTTATGTAAAGTGAATATCGAATGGATCCATTCAGAAAAAATCACTAAAACGAATGCTGAAGAATTTCTAGGCCATTTAGATGGTATTCTAGTTGCGCCAGGTTTTGGTTCACGAGGAATTACTGGAAAAATTAATGCTGTACAATATGCTAGAGAAAGTAAAATTCCATTTTTAGGAATCTGCTTAGGAATGCAATGTGCTGTTATTGAATTCGCTAGAAACGTTATGGGATGGGAAGATGCACATACTGCAGAAATCTCTCCAGACTCTAAACGTCCGGTGATTAGTTTAATGGAAGAACAAAAATCTGTCTCTGATATGGGAGGGACCATGCGTTTAGGTTCTTACAAATGTGAGTTGAAATCAGGTTCTAAAATTTACGAAGCTTACAATACGGAAGTGATTAAGGAACGCCACCGTCACAGATTTGAATTTAACAGCGAATATCTAGAAGATTTCGAGAAAAATGGATTGAAGGCAACAGGATTTAACCCTGAAACTGGACTTGTTGAAGTGGTTGAAGCTGAGAATCATCCTTGGTTTGTTGGTGTTCAATTCCACCCTGAATATAAAAGTACAGTAGATAATCCACATCCCCTATTCAAAAGTTTTATAAAGGCGGTAATGGATAATAAAAAGTAGAATAAACATAAATAAGGTATAGAAATATAGTTTTAGAAATAAAGTGTAATGGATAAAAATACAATTATTGGTTTAGGTTTAATTGGTGTAATACTTGCACTTTTTACCTTCTTTAACCAACCTTCAGAAGAAGAGCTTAAAGAAAGAATGGCTCAGCAAGAACAAATTGCACAAAGTCAAAAAGATGCAGTTGAAAAAGCTGACAAAAAAGAAAAAGTTGAGAAAAAGGCTGTTGAAAAAACAGAACCTATTGCGAAATTAGATTTAAAAGGTGAACCTGTTCTTGATAGTTTAGGAAATGTTGTTTACACAACAGAAGTAACTCCAGTCAAAAAAGAAGGTATTGTTAAAGCCCGAGATGTTGAAGAGGAAACTTACTTCCTAGAAAACGAAAAGTTAAAAGTTGTTTTAACGAATAAAGGTGGTGGTGTTAAAAGTGTTTATTTAAAAGATCATCAAACTTATGATGACTTCAGAAAAAACGAGGGTACAGATAAGATTGAACCACTTCAACTATTCAATGAAGAGGTTGCTTCTAACGGACTAGTTTTTAACACTGATGATGGTGAGCAAAACACTTCAGGAATTGCTTTTGAGATTTCGAAAAACACGGATAGTTACATTTCATTTATTGCTAACTTTAAAGGAGGAAAATCAATTGAACAAATTTATTCTATAACTCCAGATCAATACCACATTAATTATGAGGTAAAGATGAATGGTTTTGAAGGAGAAGTAAATCCTGAGAAAGTATTTTTAGACTGGCACGTTGAGCTATTAAAAACAGAACGTTTATTAACTGAACAACGTAGAATTTCAACGGTATTCTTTAAAGAGAAAAATGGTTCATACGATTATTTATCTGAACATTCTGATGATGAGTTCAACGCTGAAACTGATGTTGATTGGGTAGCCTTTAAGCAAAGTTACTTCTCATCTATCATGATGCCTGAGAAAGGATTCAAAAAAGAAGGTACTTCATTTAAAGTGACTAACTATGCTGAAGGTTCTGAGAAAGATTCATCACATATTAAAGTATACAATTCTAGTTTAAATCTAGCAATTAGCAATACTGGTAACGGTAGCGCTGAGATGAAATGGTTCTTTGGTCCTAACGACTACGATTTATTAGAGTCTTATGCGAACGGAACAGAAGACATTATCAACTACGGTTGGGGATTGTTTAGATGGATCAATATCTATGCTATTCAACCATTATTTGTTTGGTTGGCTGCTTTTGGAATGAACTTAGGGATTGCAATTTTATTATTGACAGTAGGTATAAAGTTAATTTTAACTCCTATTCAATGGAAAATGTATGCTTCTTCTGCTAAAATGAGAATTTTGAAACCAGAAGTTGAAGAAATTAACAAGAAATTTCCAGAGAAAGATGACGCAATGAAAAAACAAATGGAAATGATGTCGCTCTATCGAGAGTCTGGCGCTAGTCCACTTGCAGGTTGTGTTCCTATGTTAATTCAAATGCCTATTTTATTTGCAGTATTCCGTTTCTTCCCAAGTACATTCACATTGCGTCAAGAAAGTTTCTTGTGGGCAGAGGATTTATCAAGTTATGACTCTGTTTTAGATTTAAGTTTTAACATTCCTTTCTATGGAGCTCACGTAAGTTTATTTACTTTATTAATGGCTGTAACTACTTTATTCTACACTGTTTTAAACAGTAGTAACATGCAACAACCATCACAACCTGGAATGCCAAATATGAAAGTCATCATGTACTTCTTCCCTTTTATGATGATTTTCTTCTTCAATAATTATGCTTCTGGATTGAGTTATTATTACTTTATCTCTACATTGATGTCTATTTTAACAATGGTAATGATTAAAAACTTCTTTGTTAATGAAGATAAATTGAAAGCTAAAATGGCTGCTCGCCAAGTGGCAAGCAAAAAAGATGGTGGGAAGAAAAAAGGAAAATCAAAATTCCAAGAACGTTTGGAGCAAATGCAAAAAGCACAACAAGAAAAATTGAAAAACGGTAAGAAATAAATACTGTTTTACTTTACAAAATACAGGATCAGCCTTATTCATTTTTGAGTAAGGCTGATTTTTTTTGATGATTAGTTAATTATGGACAAACTCCAAATATTTTTATTACTATATTTATTGAGATTAAATTAATAAATCTTAATTCCTTATAAATGTATAAATCTGTCGCTGCTCCACTCCTTCAAACATTCAACTTTAAAAAGTACTTCTTATTTTTATTATTTGGATTGTTCTTTGCTTCGGTTTCAATAGCACAAAATAATAATTCAGGTAAATTGATTATTGAAGTCAATAATATCAATAATAATAAAGGCAAGATTGGAGTGAGTGTATTTAATTCATCTGATGGTTTTCCAAACGCTACTAATAAAGCGAAATATTTAGTCCTGGGTAATATCGCAGGGAATGCTTCTCGTATTGAAATAGAAAACATGCCTTTTGGTGAATATGCCGTTAGTATAATTCATGATGAGAATGAAAATAATAAACTAGAAACAAATTTTTTAGGAATTCCTAATGAAGGAATTGGAATGAGTAATGACGCAAAAGGAACTTTTGGACCTCCCAATTTTGAACAAGCTAAATTTAAGTTTTCAAAAAATAATCAAGCTATTCAGATCAATACGGTTTATTACTAGAATACTAGGAAAACAATGATGCCTGAACAATAAATATCTTTTTAAAGATTGTCGATTTTTGGCACATAAATTATTTTACATTTCATTTTTTTGACTAACTTACTTGAGTAATCTAAAAAATGAATCTATGTTAATAGAAATTAATAACAACAACATCGATAAACGACTAATCGATGACATTGTAAAAGAGTTGAGAAAAGGCGAAATCATTATTTATCCAACCGATTCAGTTTATGCAATTGGATGTGATTTAAAAAACAAAAAAGCTTTAGAAAAGTTAGCTAAGTTTAAAGGTATGAAGCTTAAACAATCTAAGTTTTCAATTATCTGCAAAGATCTTAGTCAGGTTTCTGAATATGTTAAACACCTGCCCCAGCCTACGTTTAAAATGATGAAAAAATCATTACCTGGTCCATTCACCTATATTTTAAATGCTTCAAGTGAAGTCACAAAGTTATTTGATACAAATAGAACCGAATTAGGGATAAAAATTCCAGATAACAATATCGTTTTGGCAATTGTTGAAGCTTTAGGAAATCCTTTGGTAACAACTTCTTTGAATAATAACGAAGATGAAATGTTGGAATACTTTATTGATCCTTATAAGATATACGAACAATTCGATGAACAAGTAAATACAATTATTGATGGAGGACCTGGGAAACTAGAAGCTTCTACAGTTATTGATTGTACTGGTGATGCACCTGAAATTATTCGTCAAGGTGTTGGACAATTAGATTAAATGTTTTTTTTAGTAATGTAAAAGGGTTGTTGGCGGTTTTGCCAGCAGCCCTTTTTCTTGTTCAATATAGAAAAGTGTGGTTAATTGAATTTACGATAATAAAACTTGGTTATACCACTAATTTAGTGGAATATCGCGTGCCATTGAGAATAAACCTTAAAGACTTTTCTAAAAATATACTTTTTTAAAATCCGCGATTATTCCGAAAACACCACAAGTGAAAAAATCCGCGATCATCCGCGTTGCTAAAACGGTGACTGAGCATTCTAAGATATAACCTAAATATTTTGATGTAATTTTCATTCTTTTAAAAACGTTTTCCATTTGCCGCGTTGCATTCGACAGGCTCAGTCAACGGTTTGCTCTCCGATGACTGAGCTTGTCGAAGGCCCGTGTCATCCGCGTTCCATTACAGCGCAACCAAAAAGATCAATCAAAGCTCTTGGCTCTTCATTTTGCATAAATCTTGTTATTTACAATAAACCATTAAAATCTGAGTAGAACCTAAAACTTTATAGTGTTATCCATTTAAATCGCAGAACCTTTTCTTTTAAATATTACCTCCTTTGGAATGCGGATAAAATTCTTACAAATGAGTAAGTCAAAGGCGTACGTAATCATCTTGCATAAATAAAATAGATCCTTCGGAAAACAAGTTTTATTGTTTTCCGAAGGATGACATTTCGACAAGCTCACCACGACAAGCTCTGTGCAACGCTGTGCAACGCGTGATTGTTATAGGTAGGGGTTAAAAAATGGGTGGATGAAATGGTCATCCTGAAAATCGATAAAATCTATGACCTTTTAGATTGAAGGATTTATTTTAGATTACTGATTTATAGCCATTATTGCCGGTTTGGAAAGTATGTATTACAGTTGGTTTAATTCCTGCGCTTTAAATGAGTAATCCTAAAGCTTTATTTATTCGTTATAGGAGCTTTTACTTAAAACAGAAATTATTCTTTCAACCTCCAAACCTTAATTTTTCGATCATCGCCAACAGTAGCAAAAGATTCCTCTGAAATTTTCACAATTCGATTCACTGTATGTCTGTGTCCTCTGTCTTTAAATTCTATTCTTTCAATAATTGAAATATCTTCAGTATTCCAAAGTTTAATGCTTTTATCGAAACTTACAGAAACCATTTTTTGTTTATTGTCAAAAAATTCTAAATCGTAAACTGCATAATTGTGTGCAGGAATACTCAGCAGAAGTTTCTCTTCTTTCCAATTCCATTTTTTGATGTGTGCATCTTTTCCTCCGGTGTATAAAAAGTCACCATCAAACAAAGCACAATTAGCTCCGTCTTTATGTGCTTTAAATTCATGAATAAGATTAAAAAATGAAGTTTCAAGAATTCTAATATATCCGTCCTGACCACAGATTGCGATAAATTCTCCATTTTTACTCAAGGAAATCTCACGAATCTTACCGCAATTGTAAGGCAAGGTAATTAGTAAATCAAAAGTTTTAGCATCCCAAACACAGAAAACGCCATCATTATCACCAGAGTAAAAATGTTGTTTTTCTTTACTATAAGTCAGCGCAAAAACTGCAACTTTGTGTTGTGTCAGTAATCTAACCTCTTCTCTTTTTTCAGTATCAATAACATGAATACCGCCATTATTAGACCCAACGGCCAATAGTTTCGATTCAGGAGAAAAAGCAATATTATATGCCGAGCGTTCTAATTTTACAGCAAAATTAGTTTGTTCACCAGTATTTGGATCCCATTGCGCTACAAATTTATCGGCACTTGTAGTAAAAATAAAAGGGTCACAAAATATCGCATCATAAATAGCACCATTGTGACCACTTATCGATTGAATATTTTCTAACCCCTTAATCTTTTCCATTTTTATTAATCTTCATCAATATCATCAGAATTTACTTGCTTTAAACGATCTGCATAATCAGCAGGAAGGTTTTCAAAGAAAGTATCTCCACGCAATCCAATACGCAAACATTCCAATGGAATAACTTCGTGAGGTGCTATATTTCCAAGGTTAACATTTGCTCCAAATAATTTAATAAACCAAACTTGTTGATTTTTAATTGGCGCTTCCCAAAGGATGCTGTTAGGTTCTATCTTGGCAATAATCTTATTGATTAAGAAAGTATGCGCAGTTCCGTTAGGCCTAAATACACCAACATTTCCACTCTCTCTTCCTTCAGCAATCACTTTCCAAGAACCAGCTTCTAACTCAGTACTCATCATTTTAATCCACTTATTAGGTGAAATTAAAATTCCAGAATCCTTAGAACCAACTTCAGACAGAACAGTTCTATCTTTTGCCATTGTTCTAATTAACTCACATTTTTCATCGTGAGGAATAATGATTGAACCATCTGAAATTTCAGCCAAATCCAAATCATATTTATCAACCAACCTAAGGTAGTCTTCAAACATTCCTCTAGCATAAAATGCTTCGAAAAGTGTTCCCCCAAAATATGGACGAATATTGTGTGCTTTATATAGTGCTATTTTCTTTTCCAAATCATTGGTCACGAAAGCAGTACCAAATCCAAACTTCACAATATCTGTAAGGTGTTCATTGGCTTCTATAAAGTCTGCTGTTTGAGAAAGGCTTAAGCCTTTATCCATCATCATTGTCAATCCCTTTTCCCGAGGTTTGTCGAGTCTTTCAGGGATAAATGGTAAACTAAAATTCTTCATTGTCTTTACTTTCATCAAGTTCATGTAACCGGTCTATAAAATATGACGCTTTATTCATTTCAGGGAAATGTAAAAATAAACTTTTCGCTAAAATAATATCATTTTCCAAGACTTCATCAAAAATTATCATGGATTCAGATTGATTTCCAACCATCCAATGACAATAACAAAGTACCATTTTGGTTACATTATTATTAATTAATTCTTTATTCTTTTCAACCGCTTCAAAAACTAATTCCATAGATTGACCAGCTAAAAAAGAAAGATAATCAATGATTATTTCTTTATCGTTAGGTTCTAAGTTAATGGCTTTTTCGTAGGCTTTTAATGCTTGTTTATTTTGTTCTTTATTCTCGTAAGCATTCGCTAATGCTCTCCAATAATCTCCTCTATCCGGTTCTAAATCAACAGCTACTAATAACTCTTGAACCGCACGAGTATATTTTTCCATTAAATCACTCATGATTCCTTTACCCAACCAGGCATCTGATAATTGAGGCAAAAGAACTGTACTTTTATGGTACATTTCATAAGCTTTTTCATAGTTAGCTAATTCTTCATAACACTCTCCCATAGAACAAAATACCATTGGATCATTTTTGTCTAATTCAAGGCATTTTTTATAATACTCTAGAGCGGACTCAATTTTATTGGCATCTAAATAGGCATTTGCAATATTATATAGTGCAGGTACAAAATCATCTTGAATAACAATAGCGTATTCGTAAGCCCAAATAGCTTCTTCGGTTTTATCCATTTTCGAATACGTATTTCCTAAATTATACCAAGAAGTATACGAATACGGATCTTCATCAATATAACTTAAAAAGCTCTTTACTGCATTTTCGTAATCGCCTATTTTCTCAAAGCAATGCGCTAATTCATAAGCCATTAAATCACTAATAAATCCTTCTTTGATAGTACTCGTTAAAATATTAATTGCAGATTGATAATCTTCCTTGCTTTCTAACTCCATCGCTAAATCAATCGCAATTTCTATTTTCTCGTCACCTGTTGCAACTAAAAAAGCCTTACGGAAATATTTAACGGATTGATCGCTGTGTTTCAATTGACTGTAACATGAAGCAATCGACAATAGAACATCTAAATTATTAGGTTCAATTTGCTCAAGATTAATTAATTTTTTTAACGCCGTATTTGTGTTGCCTGTCATGGACATCACTTGTGCTTGACGAATAATAATTGTACTGTTAGTAGGGAAATGCTGAAGCGCTTTTTCAGCGGCCCATTCTGCTTTGTTTAGTTGGTTTGAAATCATTAAATGATCCAAGATGAATTCCACATCTTCTGAATCTATATAAATATATTCATTACGCTCATACATCTCATCAAAGTTGGCTAAACTTCGTTGATAATCATGGTTTAACCAATCTTCTTCATTTTCTTCTTCAAACATAGCGCTAAGATACGAAATTCTAATTCAAATGTATTTAAAATAACGTTGAAACACGCCTTTGTTTTAAACAAAAAGATGCACTAAATAAGTCTAGCACATCTTCTATTTTTCTAACCTACACCTGTATTTGCTTTTGGTGGAATGGTTAATATCGTTTCTTTATTCATAACACCTTCTAAAGTCCCCTCCCTGTTTGCATAAACCGCTGTGAGGTGGTCAAATACTTCCCTTTGTCTGTCGGGGAAATCTTGAGCAATCTTTGGTGATAGATATTTATTTCCCGGATCGTGTCTGTCAAAAAATTCATTTAACTTTTGCTCGTACATTTGTGGTGTATATTTCATATCTTTTTTTTATCAAAGTAGAAATAATACGCTGAAATATAAAATTTTTAAAGTTAAAAAATGCAAAGTATTTTGATTCAAAACCCCGTCTTAAGCTGATGTCTAAAGCGAAATATTTAACAGCGATTATTTAATTTCTAACAAATCTACATCAAAAACGAGCACAGTATTTGGCTTAATAGAACCAGAACCACTTTCTCCATAGCCTAACTTTGAAGGAATCAATAAAACACCCTTTCCTCCTTCTTTAAAATATGGAATTCCTTCTGTCCAACCTTTAATAACTTGTTGTAAATTAAAAGTTATTCCTTCTTCATCACTTTGATCAAAAACGTTTCCATCAGTTGTGTATCCTTTATACCTTACTGTAACATTGTCATTTGATACTGGATGATTTCCTGTTCCATCATCAGTTATTACATAATATAATCCTGATGATGTTTTAACTGCGTCTAGCTTATTATTTGAAATATATTCTTCTATTTCTTTCGTGTCTTTATCAAATTGATCTTCTGCACTTAAGTTTTTCTCACAAGAAGTTCCAAATAACAATATACCTATAGAAGCAAATAATATAATCTTTTTCATGTTTTATTTTTTTTTCAAAATTAAGGAATACTAAATGATATATTCGAAAAATTCCATAAATGATTATAGCACTTTTCTAAATTTACAACAATTTAGACAATAGATGTTAGATATAGCCATTTTTAGAAGCTAAAGCTAGATGCATTAAAGTGCATGGTTTAAACTATTTCTGAGACCAAAAAAAGGGACTAACGTTTCCGCTAATCCCTTCTTTAATAATATAATTACTATATGATTAGAATCTCCATCCTAAACGTAAAGAACCTTGAGTACCTAAATAAGACTCACTACCACCTAGTGCAGTAAATTTATTTTCAGTTGGAGTTCCACCTAATAAGAAATTATCAGTTCTTTCACTGTCTTTGAAGTTGTAACCAGTGATACCAACACCTAATTCAACACCTACATATACATTCTCTACAAAGTAGAAATCCATACCTAGACCGATAGTACCACCAATTAATGAGTAACCACCCATTGCTTCGTAATTGTAATCAGCGTTATAACCTGTACCAGGAACCCCTAAAGCACCGTCATTATAATCAGTTCCAGTAGTAGTTTGCTTACCAAAACCAAAATTAATTCCAATGTAAGAATATGGATCTAATTTTTGAGTTCCTAAGAAATGGTATTCTGCTCCTACTTGGAAAATTGCAGCCATTCTATCTACTTCTAATGTTCCTTCTTCTCCAGTACCATCTGCATTTTCAGAAAAACGAGTAGTTGTATTCATTGCACTTCCTAAATTGTCTCCTAAACTAATTTGTAGACGTACACCTATGTTTTCATTTACGAAATAACGACCTCTTAAAGCAGGTGTTGTCCAAGTAATACCGTTTCCAAAATTCTCTGTTAGAGTCGTCTCTATAGAAAATGGAGTTGCGTCAGTTGCTTTTTCTACTTCTGCATAAGTTTGTGCGTTAACACTGCTTACAAATAAAGCAGACATTGCTAGGCAACCTGTTAAAATAACTTTTTTCATAATTATAAGTTTTAATAATTCGATTTAAAGATAACAAGACTTTAGATTTAATCATACTTTTTACGTCATATTTTTCAATAGCTAAATGTTAATAACCGTTCAATCAATAGACTTATAGACTTAAATTTATTCAGTCTTAATAGTTAAACCATCAAAAGCAGGTGAAACGGACCTCGGAAGCTTAGCTTTTATCTGCTCATGGGTTCCAAATAAATGAGAAATATGGGTTAAATAGCTTTGCTTGGGATGTAAGTAGTTGATAATATCTAGGGCTTCCTCCAAATTCAAATGAGAAATATGTGGTTCTTCTCTTAGACAGTCGATAATTAACGTCTCCACTCCTTTTAGTTTTTTCAATTCTTCAACCGGAATGGTCTTAACATCTGTAAGGTAGGCAAAGTCCCCTATTCTATAACCGAAAACTGGCATCTTATAGTGATAAGTCAGTATCGGTGTAATCATTGGTCCATCTGGCAATTGAAAAGGTTTGTTCTCTATAATATTAATGTTTACACGCGGTGCTCCTGGATAAACATTGGTTCCGAAAGCATAATGAAATTCGTTTTTTAAAGCATCTGAAACAGCATCGGTACAAAATAGCTCCATGCTCCTGCCCTCTAGAAAATTAAAAGATCTAACATCGTCCATTCCTGCAACATGGTCTTTGTGTTCATGTGTGTAAATAACAGCACGCAAACTTCGGACGTCCTCTCTGAGCATTTGCTGACGAAAATCAGGTCCTGAGTCAATGACAAAGTTTTGATCATTCCAAGTAAACAAAATTGAACTTCTTAACCGATTATCTTTTGCATCTTTTGAAGTACAGACTTCACATTGACATCCAATTACCGGAACTCCTTGCGAGGTTCCCGATCCTAAAACTTTTACAGTAAGCTTTTCTTTCATATTCCCTAAAATTATAAACTAATACCAATTTATCTTTCAATTGATGGATAAAATTTCATTTACTGTAATTATTAGGCATAAAAAAAGTCCAGACGATAACGCCTGGACTTTTCTATATATAAGGTTAAGTTATTACTTAATCACTTTAAATGTTTTCACACTGTTTGCAGTACGAACGTTTACGAAATAAACACCAACATTTAAGTTTGCAGTATTTACAGTAACGTTAGCTGAAGAAACAGAAGAAGTATAAACAACACTTCCTGATGCAGAAACAACTTCTACAGTTTCAAGTAAACCATTCTCGTTTGTAATGTTCAATACATCAGTAACAGGATTAGGGAATACAGAAACACCTGTAAACTCGTTATCTGATAAACCAACGATATCCTCTACTGAACAAGGGAAGATTTGGTAACCTTCTGTAAATGGATTACTGTTGTCAAATTGTTTACCAATACCCATCATGTTAAAAGCACCTAATGGTGTAGCTGCATTAGCTAAAGAAGAAGCATAAGTAACTCTTACCATAAAAGTAGTTGTTCCGTCTGTAACATCAATGTTACCATTATCTGGCCATGTAGCTTCACCATTTACTAGTGTAAGGTTTTCAATTTTAATAAATTGGCTTTCAGTTGACTCATCTAACATTGTTACAACAGTTGGAGCTTGTAAAGCAGCACCTTGAGAAACAACAGTGATAGTGATTGGGTTAATTTGAATTATTCCGTTGAATTGGCTGATTTCACCATCGATTGTAACTTCATCACCTTCTGTTGGCATGAAAGTACCGATATCATCAAAGCTAAATACCATTATTCCATCATTGTTGTCATCAATCAAAGTTAGATCGTATCCAGATCCTGTACCTCTAAAGTTATCACAGTGAAGAACACCAGTTAAAGTTACAAACTCACCATTTGAAGTACCAACACCGTCAGCATCAATACCTGTAACAGCAGCAACAGTACTAGCAGTAAAGTCAACAACTTGACCTTCCAAAGTAACAGTAACGTCAGTAGATCCAGTAGAAGTAATTAATAAATCACCATTTGATGGATTAGCAATTACTGCACCATTCAAACGAACATAAACAGGAGTCGCAGCAACTACACCAGTTCCAAAAGGAATTGTTACAGAAGCACCAAACCCAGTACCTGAAGTTAAAGAAATCTCATAATCTCCTGAATTAACAGAAATCATAATATCAGCAGTCAAGTCAATTCCTGATACATCAAATGATTCTTCATCTGATGGCGCACCAACAATTTGAGTGAATCCAGCAACAACACCTGCAGAAGCAGTTACTGTTGGAGTTCCTGATGCAGTATAAATGTAAGATCCTGCGTTTGCAATAACTTCGAAAGTTGTTGTTCCACAAAGTCCGTCTAAACCACCGTTAGCGAATGTCCAATTTCCTGGTACAAAAATTCCATCAGGACCTGTATAGTCCATTCTTTTTGCGTACCCATCTTTGTATTCCCATATTTCACCAGATCCATCAATAAGTTCAACACCATAAGTATCTATAACATTAGATGTAGTTGTTTCGATAATTCTAACTCCATCATCTCCGTTAAAGTTCATTGCACTACCAGAAACCTCAAATGAGTTTGTTACAGTAGGAAATTCTGTTGAAAAATTTGTAGCAGTCGCGTTAGATGCATATAAATAAACGAAATCATCTGTTATAGTTCCAAGTGGAGACAAATCATAAGCATCTGCCCATGGATTACCATTCCCTTGTTTTTCTAATGTATAGTTAGTAAAATCTACAGTTCCTTGTGCATAGATTTCAAGTACTTTTGGAGTACCTAATGCACAATCACCGTCCAGAATCATGGTAATAATTGGAGTTTGTCCCATTACTGTTGATGTGATAAACAACATCATTAATAAGTAAAATTTTTTCATAGTTATTTTTTTAAATGATTTTTTACAAAAATATAATAACTTATCCTTAATCACATTAAGGAAACGTTAAGTCTTATCCAATAGTTATTAACAATAAATTAAATCATTACTCTTTTATGATGATTGTTTTGGTGTCATATCCAAAAACAGTAAAATGTCCCAGTGCTTCTTTAGACCAGTTAGATGTTGGATTTGCAGGTGCGGCTGAAGCTCCTGAACCTGATGCAATATCCTGCAACTCCTGAAAGTAAGTGTAAGATTTTTTACTGTAAGAAATTAACTCTATACTCACAGTATCATCCACTTGATATAATTCTGTGAATATTGGAACGCTTTGCGTATTTCCCTCTGAGAAACTATCATCAAACAAAAACTGATCTCTAATTTCTCGCTTATATTCTCCATTTACCTTACGTATTGCACGATAAAAGTTTGGACCTACGGGATCTGTTGCATTCATAAAAATGACATAACCTTCTTCAGAAAATGGTGATTCTTCTTGAAACTCTGCATTTAAAGAGTCTAATGGAACAACATTTACTAAATCATCAGATGCTTCGTAGATATCACCAGCAACATTTATCCTTATTTTGTATTGACTGCCAAATATTGGAGCATAGTTTTCTAAAAGATAAGTTCCATCCCCTTGATTACTTAGTAATGCGGTAACTCCGTTTGCATCCGTTATTTCAACAGTTGCACTATTAATTTGAGGATAATTATCAGTTGAAAATACACTTATAGTTTTTGAAAGCTTAACGAAAACTTCTTGTTTTATAACGTCGTATTTAGCCTCAATAACCATTTTTGGTTCTGCATCGTCTACTTTTAGATCAATTACCTTTTGACATGAAGTTGTTGCCAAAAGAAAAAGAATGGAGATATAAAATATATTTTTCATCTTATTTAAAGTTAAAGTTATAAGTAATTGAAGGTATAATTTTAAACAATGCGGTTTGAACAGCTTGTGTTTGTCCAGTTTGATTGTCTTCAAAATCATCAACAAACCTTATAGAGAAAGCGTTTTCTCTATTGTAAACATTGTAAATTGAGAAGCTTAAATTGTGTTTGTAGTTCTTGCGTTCTTTCAAATACCAAGTCAAACCTAAATCTAACCTGTGATAATCTGGTAATCTATTTGCATTTCGTTTTCCAACATAAGGTACTTCATAACCATCCATTTCATATAAAGCGCTTGGAAAAGTTACAGCATCACCTGTGTAATAAACAAAACTTGTACTCACAACAAGCTTTTTATTAATGTCATAAGTTAATACTAAGTTCAAATCATGAATTCTATCTTGTCTTGCAGAAAACTCCGTTCCTCCATCAATATCTTCAAATGATCTTAAAGCACGAGATAAAGTATAATTGAACCATCCTGTAAGTTTTCCTTTTGTTTTCTTTATTTGAAACTCCACGCCATAAGCTCTTCCTTCACCATAAACTAACTCTCTTTCGATTTGACTATTCAATAATAAGTTAGCGTTTGGTTTGTAGTCAATTTGATTTTGTAACCATTTGTAATATGTTTCAACAGAAACTTGGTACTCATCTTTTTTGAAGTTTTTGTAATATCCTAAGGCCAATTGATCTCCAATTTGCGGTTGTACATTATTTGAAGTAGGAACCCAAACATCTGTTGGACTGCTTGTAGTAGCATTCGACAATTGATGAATGTATTGAAATATTCTATTGTAACCTGCTTTAATAGAATTGCTTTCGTTGATTATAAAACTTGCTGAAAGTCGAGGTTCAAAACCTTGATAATACTTTATAGATTCCCAAGAATCATAGGTTTTTTCAGATAAAACCTCTCCATTTTCAGCGAATTCATAAGCTGTTCCTGTTCCCATATAGTTGAAACCTGAATATCTCAAACCATACATAAACGCCCAGCGATTTCCAACAGTCTGTTCGTTTTGAAGGTAACCTCCGATTTCTAATGCATGTCTTTTGGGTAAATTGATTTGATTAAAACCTATATTGGCTCCACTTTCCAAGACACCGGGTTCGAAAGTGTGGTGAATTCCATTAAAACCAAACTTTAAACTATTGTTTGAGTTCAAGAAATAACTATAATCTTGTTTTAAGTTAAAATCTCTTATGGAAGATCTTATTCCAAATCCATCTTCACCTTGTCCAATGCTGAATTCATAATCGAAAGAGCTATAAATAAATGAGGTGTTCACAAATAGCTTGTCGTTATACAAGTGATTCCATCTTAAAGTCCCTGTTTTATTTCCCCAATTGAAACCAAAATCTTCATTAACCGCAAATTTGTCTCTACCAAAATATCCAGAAATATAGATTCTATCTTTATCGCTGATTTTATAATTAACCTTTGCATTCAAATCATAAAAAAACAATTTTGCATCTCTAATATCTTCATCTGGAGCAAAAACTAAAAATAAATCGGCATAACTTCTTCTTCCAGAAATTATGAATGAGCTTTTGTCTTTAACAATTGGACCTTCAAGCGTTAAACGGGATGAAATTAGACCGATTCCACCAGAAGCTGCGAAATTTTTATTGTTCCCATCACGCATTCTAACATCCATAACAGAGGAAGCACGACCACCATATTCGGCTGGAATTCCAGACTTATACAAAGAAACATCTTTGATAGCATCAGAATTAAAAACAGAGAAAAACCCTAATAAGTGTGATGCATTGTAAACAGTAGATTCGTCCAGAAGTATTAAGTTTTGATCTGCACCTCCTCCTCTAACGTAGAATCCGGTACTTCCTTCTCCTCCACCTTTTACACCTGGTGTAAGCTGCAATGTTTTCATAACATCTTGCTCACCGAATAAGATAGGAATTGTTTTAATTGATTGCGGATCTAAACGCGTTACTTCCATTTGAGCTGAAGTAATATTTTCATTGGTTCTTTTGGATGTAATTTCTACTTCTTCAAGCTCTTGAATTTCTTTAGACAGGAAAAGCTCCAAATTTATTAAGGTGTCTTGTGTAAAAGTTAAATCTATCACCTGTTCCTCAAAACCAGAATTTCTGTAAATCAATTGATGTTTTCCTGCAGGAATGGAAAGCGAATAGAATCCATAAATATTTGTTCTTGCTCCGGTATTATTCATATCCGATACAATTACAGAAGCTCCAAAAAGGTCTTCGCCATTTCTTCCATCTGTGATACTTCCACTAATGGTTATGTTTTGGGAAAATGAGTGTAATGCAGTAGTAATACAAAATGCTAAAATAAGTAAGCTTTTTTGTTTCATTGTTTGATGTTTATTTAATATAGGAGACAACTAAATTTCTAAAATGTTCGGTCGAATTAAATTTATACATATCCTTATTTCGTCAATATGCTGATTTATTTCTAAAATCCAAAAAGTACAAATGTAGTTTAAATTCAGAAATGCTTTACAATAATATTGATAGAGAACTCTTTATTTAAATTTTAGCCTAAATACTAATGAGTAATTATGACCTTTCTTTTGAATGATGTGTTTTTAGTAGACGCATGAATAAAGTAAATTCCATTTGGAATATCTTTCGAACTAAAACTATAAATAGTATTGAAATCTTTATTGATATCAATAGGAATGAGCTTTCCATTTAAATCGATTAGTTGAAAATCAAGAACTAACTCAAGCGCTCCAAAATCAATATTCACTTGTTGATTGGCTGGAAGTGGATAAACTTTAATCTCTGTATTTGGCATTTCATTTAAATCGATAGAAACAGTATTCAGCGTTCCGCATGTGAAATTTCCTTTTTTGTAATAATATAGTTTTCTGTCTTCTAAATAGGGAAAAGGGCTACTGGGATCATAATGATAAGTCCAAACCGTTCCTACTCCTCTGCCGGAAAGTCTAAGGATATGATTAGATTCGAATACAGGTGGGTAGCTATCAAATCCGTTAATTTCCAAATTGCATAAATTGACATCGTAATCTATAATCGTGTCTGGAAAATAAAAATATGTGGAATCTAGGTACTCATCATAGATTTCAAAACTACCGCCAAATTGAGAGATTGGATAATTTACGTTTGTAATGTAATAGCTTGTTGTGTCGTAAGAATAATAATGCGCTGTTCCACCATTTCCATCTGGTCCGTTTGAATAATTTGATTCACTTTGGGTGTAGAAAATAGTGTCATTATTTTGAGAGAAGTGCTTATCAATAATCGTGTTTCGCTCGACCATTGTACCAGGGTAATTATTAAAACTATAATGAAATTCATCCCCTATTTCGAAATCCCAAACCTCACCTCTGGTCAAAACAGATTGGCTATAAGCAACAAAAGAAGATAAAACTGTTAAGGCGAGTAGTAATTCTTTCATTTAGTAAATATATAAAAATATTTCAAGAATACTAAATACCAACAAATTGAATTGACATATTTAGTTTCTGGTCGAAAACAGAAGGTTTTTATAAATTCTACTATGTTTTCGACCAGAGACTATTTAAACTTGATTCACTTTTTATGCAATTGTGCAAAATCCTTAGCATGGTAAGTCAAAATAGCATTTGCTCCTGCTCTTCTCATACTTAAAAGTGTTTCTTGCATTGTAGCATCATAATTTAGCCAACCTTTTTCCGAAGCTGCTTTTACCATAGCATATTCTCCAGAAACATTATATGCAGTAATTGGAAGAACAAAGTTTTCACTTAGCACATGAATAACATCTAAATAAGAAAGTGCAGGCTTAACCATTAAAAAGTCAGCTCCTTCTTCAACATCTAGAATCGCTTCAAGAATGGCTTCTTTTTTATTGGCTGGATTCATTTGATACGATTTTTTATCACCAGATTTCGGCGTAGAATCTAATGCATCTCTAAAAGGACCATAAAAAGCACTTGCATATTTTGCACTGTATGCCATTATACTAGTTTGATCGTAACTATTATCATCTAGAATTTCACGAATTGCTCTAATTCTACCATCCATCATATCAGAAGGTCCGATGATATCAAACCCTGCTTGTGCTTGTGCCAAACTCATATTTGCCAAAACAGGAAGCGTTTCATCATTCAATATAATTCCATTTTCAACAATTCCATCATGTCCATCAGTACTGTATGGATCTAAAGCAACATCGCTCATCAAAGCGATTTCTGGAAAACGTTTTTTAATTTCAGTAGCTACTTTAAGGTAAAAATTATTTTCATCTGCACTGTATTCACCTCTTTTCGTTTTGTATTTTTCTGGAACGACTGGAAAAAGAACGAAATTTTGTATTCCTAGTTCGATACATTCTTCGATTTCTGCTAGAACTTTTTCCGTCCCCCAACGAAAAATACCAGGCATAGAAATAATCTCAGATTTTTCATTTGGGTTTTCAGCAACAAACAAAGGATAAATTAGATGAGAAACGCTTAAATTCGTTTCTTCCACCATTCCTCTAATGGCAGCTGATTTTCTGTTTCTACGTGGACGCTGATACATATCTAAATATTATTTTGTGATACAATTATTTTCGATTACAAATTTAAGATTAAAAGACATCGTTACTAGTTTTAACAGTAAAGAAATTCAAAATGATTCCTTTCTGAAAAAAAAATTATGCCTTTCCTTTTCTTTACCCCAAAATATTTACAAGCTGAACAATTTAGGAATACTTAAGAGATCCTTCAATCGAAAAATTAAAGATTTTAACGATTGAAGGATGACAGACTAATAGATGTGTGCATTCAAAAAGTGGGAAGAAAATAATAATTAATAGTATAACTTTTTTAGGGGTAAGATGCCCGATAAGCATTTTAAAAATAAATATTTTAATTCATAATAAATTCCATAATTATTTCAAGTCTAGTTAACACTAATTAAAACCTTCAAAAGATATCAATTTGAGAAATTAGCTTTATATGAAATGCTATGAGTAATCAATTTTAATCCTTCGAAAAATTAATAGTTCTAGTACGAATTTAACTGTAACCTAAACGAGTTGTGTTTTAAAGCATTTATCAAAATCATCATTTCTTTTTTACAATCAATTATATGGTAGCCTGTTTTTCAATTGGTTAGTCGCGGAGGGACGGCATATTAGTAACCAAGGACGTAAGTCCTTGGTTTAAAACAAATAGATATAATACAAAACCCCACAAAATCGAGCTAATTGCATGCAATTAGCTCGATTTTGTGGGGTTTTGTTTCGGTTTGTATCGTTTGGCGGATGGACTTACGTCCATCCCTATTAACATGCCGTCCCTCTGGGAATTTGAGCAATAAACAATTAAATAACAGGGACTTATCAAATTAAACGAAATTTATTTTAATAGAAAATTTCTTTTAAATAAAAGTAGAACCAAATTAACAATCGTTTAGCTTCAATTAAAACCATAGATTTTAAATCTACCCACACAAAATCATATAGAACTGTAAAATTTATCTGTTCCGACCCGACACTAAATAAGTATTATTCGAGTTAATCCAAATCATTCGTTAATTTTGTGATAATTTCACGGGGACACCTCCCAATTTTAGTAGTTTAGTGTCCTAAAAAAAGTAATTTCCCTTTTGAATGAATACTAACGCATTGTTTCTCACAAAGAATATACAACTACTTAAGCGATTAGGGATTATTTTGTTGATGATGACCATTGCGCGTCTTGTCTTTTACTTTGTAAATTCAGATGCTTTTACAGATGTGAAATTATATGATTTTTTCGTCGGAATTTGGATGGACTCAATTGCAATTGGAATGTACACCATTCCTTTTTATATAATATCTCTTTTGCCCCTTCCTTATTATCATCAAAAATGGTATCAAATCGTTTTAAAAACAATCTTTCATATCACAAATTCAATCATGATTGCTTTGAATTTGATTGATGTTGAGTATTTTAAATTCACTGCCAAAAGAAGTACAGCAGACTTATTTTCTATGGTTTCAACGGGAAATGACATGAATCAACTACTTGTGACATTTATGGTTGATTTTTGGTGGTTGATTCTATTGTTTATCACACTGATTTTCATTAGTAATTGGCTGTATAACAAAACAATAAACTACGAAAAGAAAAAGAGAAATCTGTATGTTGATATATTGAATTTCATTATTGTCTTTGCAGCTATTTTCATAGTTGGAAGAGGCGGATTAGCTTACCGACCAGCTGATATGTTAACAGCTTCTCAATTAACGAATCCTGATAAAACAGCCCTTGTAGCCAATACTCCACTTTCGATTATAAAAACAATTGGGAAATCTTCCTTAATCGAACAAAACTTCTTTGAAGAAGGAAGTAGTAAAATATATTCACCGATACGCAAGGGAACAACCAAACACCAATTGCGAAAAGACGTGAATGTAATGGTAATTATACTAGAGAGTTTTGGTAATGAATGGATTGGTAAAAAGACAGGGGGAGAATTCACTCCATTCTTAGATTCCTTATTGGATCAATCGCTTTATTTTGACAATGCATTTGCCAATGGAAAGAAGTCAATAGAAGCTGTTCCGGCCATTTTTGCTGGAATACCTAGTATGTTGGATAATCCATATATTTCTTCTTCATACGGAACGAATTCTATTACTGCATTGCCTCAATTGTTAAAAGAAAAAGGATATTCGTCAGCATTTTATCATGGCGCAACAAATGGTTCAATGAAGTTTGATGTATTCGCAGCTCATCTAGGATTTGATCATTATTTTGGAAGGAAAGAATATGGAAATGAAGACCATACAGATGAAACTTGGGGAGTTTTGGATGAGTATTTTATGCCATGGACGGCACAATCAATTACCAAGGAATTAAAAGAACCTTTTTTGGCTGGATTATTTTCTTTGTCATCACATCACCCTTATTTTGTGCCAGAAGAATACAGAGCTAAATTACCGAGCGGAAAACATCCAATGGCAAAATCTATTGCTTATGCAGACATGAGTTTGCGCTTATTCTTTCAGGAAGCAAAAAAACAACCTTGGTATGAGAATACTGTTTTTGTGATTTGTGCAGATCATACTCCAGCAGGAACATCCGTTCGCTATAACAGAAGAATTGGCATGTATCAAATTCCAATTGCTTTTTATGATCCTCAAGGTCAAATACAACCCGAAGTGAATAGTCAACTGTTTAATCAAATTGATATAATGCCAAGCATTTTAGATTTAACAGGATATTCGAAGGATACTTATACATTTGGGAATTCATATTTATCCAATGATAATCAAGTTCCTTTTTCAATAAATTATATTGCCAATTCTCACATGCTTTTTAAAGGTGATTATATGTTGAATTTTGTTTTAGATAAACCTACGGGATTATACAATTACAAATCAGACACCTTAATGAAGTTTGATTCACTTTCTTACTATCCAGAATTAAAGAAAGACATGACACAACAATTAAAAGGAATTATTCAGCGTTATAACCACGACTTGATTCACAATACCATGAAGTTAAAATGAAAAAAAGTATTCGTTTTATAATAAACCCTATCTCTGGGATTGGTAAGAAAAATATTTTACCAGAATTGATTCAAGAACATTTGGATCATTCAGCGTTTACTTACGACATTGTATTCACGGAACACAGAGGTCACGCGAGAACATTTAGCCAAGAAGCTGCTGAAAAAGGAATTGACATTGTTTGCGTTGCAGGTGGTGATGGTTCAGTAAATGAAGCCGGCACAGCTTTGATTAACACAAAAACAGCCTTAGCAATTCTGCCAACAGGATCTGGAAATGGAATTGCAAGACACTTGGGTTTATCATTGAAGTTAAAGTCGATGATTCAGCGCATCAATGAATATAAATTAGATACTATTGACACGGTATCACTCAATAGTAGAAAGGCAATTGGCGTTTCGGGGTTTGGTTTTGATGCTTTAATTGCCAAAAGATTTGACGAATATCATACACGTGGATTTTTAAGTTATGCTAAGCTTGTTTTAAAAGAATTCAGACATTACGAAGGAATAAGCGTGGTTTTAAATGATAATGAAGAATACTCGAACCTATTGTTTTGTAGTATCGCCAATACTTCCCAATTCGGTAACGGATTTTATATCTCACCCGAAGCAGACATTAAAGATGGTCAATTTGATATCGTTTTTATAGAACTTCCTCCTATTTTTGGATTTGTTGGATTACTTATTTCGTCTATTCGTGGAACGGTTCATAAATCGAAATATGTAAAATTAGTTCAAACAAATGAAGCCAATATTCGTGTTAAAAGTAGCACTGCGCATATAGATGGTGAACCCATAGACTTTAAAGATTTATCGATTAATTTAAAAAGTAATCCGGCTTCTTTATCTGTTTTAGTATGATAGAAAAATTACATTCTTCTTGGAAAAAAGTACTCAATGAAGAAATTTCTAAACCTTATTTTGAAGCTTTAGAAAAATCAATAGAGGAGGAATACAAATTGCACACTTGCTTTCCTAAAAAAGAAGATGTTTTCGCTGCATTTAATTTTACACCTCTTGATAAAGTAAAAGTCGTGATTATCGGACAAGATCCTTATCACGGAATTGGTCAAGCCAATGGATTGTGTTTTTCAGTTAATCCTGACATCGCTCCTCCTCCATCATTAATCAATATTTTTAAGGAATTAAATCAAGACCTTGCAGTTCCAATTCCAAACAATGGAGATTTATCAAGATGGGCAAAACAAGGCGTACTTTTATTGAATGCAACTTTAACTGTGCGAGCTCATGAAGCAGGTTCGCACCAGAAAAAAGGTTGGGAAACCTTCACAGATCAAGTTATAAAATCGATATCCGATGAAAAGGAAAATGTGATTTTTCTACTTTGGGGAGGTTTCGCTAAAAAGAAAGCAAAACTTATTGATTCCGAGAAACACTCTATTTTAATGAGCGGACATCCTTCGCCACTAAGTGCTAACAGAGGATATTGGTTTGGAAACAAACATTTTAGTCAGGTGAATGAGATTTTGAAGGGATTGGGAGAAGATAAGATTGAATGGTAATTAATTGAATATCAATACTCTTCCGATGATTTCGTCGCCTTCGACAAGCTCAGTCACCGAAGAGTAATCCGTTGACTGTCGAAAGCAATTTAGGCAAAAGGAAAAACGTTTTGAAAAGAATGAAAAAGACATCAAAATAATTAGGTTATATCTTAGAATACTCAGTCACCGAAGAATAATCCGTTGACTAGCCTGTCGAAGGCAATGTAGGCAAATAGAAAAAAGTTTTGAAAAGACTTAATGCGGTATTCGTTTTAATCTTTCATCAACGTTTAGTCTAATAAAGTCTACTACTTCAACTTTTCCAAAATCTTTGTACAAAGGATTCAAGATAATATTAGATTCCAAGCTAACAATAGTGGACGGTACTTTTAATGCAAACATATTTCGATCTTTTGCAAGGTTTGTAAATAATTCAGTAGTACTAGAAGAGTAAGGATATTGACTCCACCTTTCTGGAAGTTCTTTTAATTCTTGAATTAAAAATTCATTTGGAAACTTAATTTTAGCAACTAATAATTCTTTGGGTAAGTTTGAAATATTTTCAGAGTGTACATAATATTCTAACAAAGCTAAAGAAATGTTTTCTGAACAATAAACAGCACGAGTACCCACTTCATTCCATCTCCCACCAACTTTTTCAGCTCCAATCCCAGTTAGTGTCGCCTCCTTATACTTTACATTAGCAATTCGATATACAATCATTAGCTGTATACGTTATATTGAATTCTAACTATCTCATTCTCGACAATTTCAAATCCAAAACTACTGTCCAATAATTCAAAAGGTTTCTTATTGCCTAGGGTCTTTGATGGAGTCATTAACCAGTTTTTAAAGTTTTCTTTAGCATCAAAAACCTCATAACCTTGGCCAAATAAACGAGCGAGCTCATAAATCCTTTCAGATGTTTCTTTATCATAAATAGATTTTTTCTGCATGCTACTTATCGATGTAGGCAAAATGAATTCCAGTTCTTTTTCTGATAACCCAATTATGGCTAGTAAATGCTTCCATTCTGGTTTTTTCACACCTTCTCTAATACGGTTGATTAATTCTAATTTGTATTCTGGAGAATCTTTAGAGTTTTCAACCACCCAAGAAGGTGAGAATTTTGAATAATTAAGCGCATTGATATCAGAATTTGATTTCTTACCTTTTCGTTGAGCGCTTAGTCTCTTAGAAGATTTTGACAATTTCGAATCCATGATTGTATTTTTACAAGTATCTAGTGGTAAATATACAATATTAATAGCTCATACCAATGACTGCGTTTGCCAAAATCAACAGAATAGTTTGAAACGAAGTTATTCCGCGGTGACTGAGCGAAATCGAAGGCTCCGCTCTCACAAAAGTTTTTCATCTTCCTGCCCTTAAATTTTTCCGTTCTCCACAAAACTATAATATCCAGTATCTGCGATTATCAAATGATCTATGATAGGCAAATCAATTAATTTCCCAAATTGAATTAATCTTTTGGTTAAATCGAGGTCTTGACTACTTGGCATTAATCTTCCTGAAGGATGATTGTGGAGCAGAATACAAGAAGACGCTTTCATGTCTAAGAGTTCTTTAAAAATTAGTTTTCCATCGGCTACTGTTCCAGATCTCCCTCCTTTTGAAACGAGTTTATTTCCTAATATTCTATTGCTTCGTGATAAACCTAAAACCCTGAACTCTTCGTGTTCTAAGTCTTGGAAATCTGATTTAACGTAATTGTAAGCATCTATAGCCTGACTGACTTTTGGAGGTATTGGAATTTCATCCGAAGCCCTTCGGCGACCTAATTCCATCACTGCGATAATACTAATGGCTTTGGCATCTCCAACACCTGAAAATTTCATCAGATCAACCTGACTCATTTTTCCCAGTTTATAAAGACTGTCATCATTGGCTACTAAAATTTCTTTTGCTAATTCAACAGCAGATTTGTTTCTTGTTCCAGAACCCAGTACAATTGCTATTAATTCAGCATTTGTTAAAGATGCTCTTCCAATGTTCTGAAGCTTCTCTCTTGGCCTATCTTCCTCAGCCCAAGACTTGATTGTTGTGTTATTTACATACATAATTTTGATTTAGGTTATATTAAGATAGTGAAATATGTGAGATTGACAATTTTTTTGTGAATTTGTTTTTTAGTGGATTCGTGGATTTGCAAAAAATAGGCATATTTAGAACCACAACATTTTATAACTATAAAACACTCATTTCTAATCCTCGTCATTTTTTTTATTGGTGATACTTTAATTATAAAGACTTCAAAAAAATAATGGTTCGATTCTGCAAGCTCTGTTCATTCCTAAAAAGAGTAAACCTTTAATATCAGCAAGATCACTCATTAAAATTTATTTGCAACAAGTTCGCAAAAGAATTTTAGCAAGGGATGTCATCCTTTAATCAAAAAATTCTGTGATTTTAGTGATTGAAGGATCCTTCAGTTGACGGAGAGCTCTTGTTGGAGAACTTAGCCCTTGTGCTTTATAATACGTCAGGACATCTTTTTAAAAACTTATTGAAGTGAAAATAAAACCAACAACATGATGAGAATAATTAGAACTGCTCCCTAAAAGACAACTATAAACCAAAAAAAAATGCTGCTCCATATTGGAACAGCATTTTAAATATATTTCTAATTGTTTGAATTAGAAATTTCGTTAACAAGGTACACTTAATTTTGAAAAACAATAAGTTGACTTTTATCAATGCGATGCATTGAGCCTGTCGATATGTCTTTTCAAAAAAAGTGTAAAGCAGTTAACGGATATTCTAATCTAACAATTTATGCGTTTGCTTTTCTTCTGATTAGGTTCAACGCAGAACCCGCTCTAAACCACTCAATTTGTTGTGCATTATAAGTATGATTCAATTTGATTTGATCTTTTGAACCATCTTTATGCTCAACCTCTAGCGTTAATTGTTTGTCTGGTGCGAATTCATTTAAATCAGTCAAGTTGAAAGTATCATCTTCTTTGATTTTGTCATAATCTGCTTCAGTTGCGAACGTTAAACCTAACATCCCTTGTTTTTTCAAGTTAGTTTCGTGAATACGAGCAAATGATTTTACGATTACTGCAATCACACCTAGGAAACGTGGCTCCATTGCTGCGTGCTCACGAGAAGAACCTTCTCCATAATTATGGTCACCCACAACGATTGATTGAATTCCAGCTGCTTTATATGCACGACCTGTTGCAGGAACTTCTCCCTTTTCACCAGTCAATTGATTCACTACTGAGTTTGTCGCTTTACCGTATGCGTTAACCGCACCAATTAAACAGTTATTTGAAATATTATCCAAGTGTCCACGGTAACGTAACCAAGGTCCAGCCATAGAAATATGGTCAGTAGTACATTTTCCGAATGCTTTGATTAACAACTTCATTCCAGTGATGTTTTCACCATTCCAAGGCTCGAAAGGAGTCAATAATTGTAAACGATCTGAATCTGGATTTACAACCACATTGATTCCGCTACCATCTTTTGCTGGTTCTTGATATCCGTTGTCTTCTACATCAAATCCTTTTTCTGGTAATTCAATTCCAGTTGGTGGATCCAATTTAATCTCTTCTCCATCTGCATTCGTTAAAGTATCCGTTAAAGGATTAAAATCTAAACGACCAGCGATTGCCATTGCAGCAACTAATTCTGGTGATGTAACGAAAGCATGAGTATTTGGATTTCCATCCGCACGCTTAGAGAAGTTTCTGTTGAAAGAATGAATAATTGTATTCTTTTCTTGCTTATCTGCACCTGCTCTGTCCCATTGTCCAATACAAGGTCCACAAGCATTTGTAAAGATAGTTGCATCTAAATCTTCAAATACACCTAATAAACCATCACGTTCTGCAGTAAATCTTACTTGCTCAGAACCTGGATTGATTCCTAATTCAGAAACCGTTTTTAATTTTTTATCGACTGCTTGTTTCGCAATTGAAGCAGCACGTGTTAAATCCTCATAAGAAGAGTTCGTACAAGAACCAATTAATCCCCATTCGATATCTAATGGCCAACCATTTTTCTTAGCTACTTCTCCTAATTTGTCAATTGGAGTTGCTAAATCTGGCGTAAACGGTCCATTTACGTGTGGCATTAATTCGCTCAAGTTAATTTCAATTACTTGGTCGAAATATTTTTCTGGTTCTGCGTAAACTTCAGCATCACCTGTTAAATGTTCAGCTACTTTATCAGCCAATTCAACAACGTCTGCACGTCCAGTTGCTGTTAAATAGCGACGCATAGAATCATCGTAACCAAAAGTTGAAGTCGTCGCTCCAATTTCAGCTCCCATGTTACAAATTGTTCCTTTTCCTGTTGCAGAAAGTGATTTAGCACCTTCTCCGAAGTATTCTACTATACAACCAGTTCCACCTTTTACAGTAAGAATTCCAGCCACTTTAAGAATAACATCTTTAGAAGCTGTCCAACCGCTCAGTTTTCCAGTTAATTTAATTCCGATTAATTTTGGAAATTTCAATTCCCAAGGCATTCCTGCCATAACATCAACAGCATCAGCACCACCAACACCAATTGCTACCATTCCTAAACCACCTGCGTTAACAGTGTGAGAATCTGTACCAATCATCATTCCACCTGGGAATGCGTAATTTTCTAAAACTACTTGGTGAATAATTCCTGCGCCTGGCTTCCAAAATCCAATTCCGTATTTATCACATACAGAACTTAGGAAATTAAATACTTCATGATTTTTATTTAAGCTTTCTTGTAAATCCTTGTCAGCTCCAATTTTGGCTTGGATAAGGTGATCACAATGTGCAGTTGAAGGTACAGAAACTTTACTTTTTCCTGCTTGCATAAATTGCAATAAAGCCATTTGAGCTGTTGCATCTTGCATAGCCACTCTGTCAGGTGCAAAATCAACGTAAGAACCTCCACGTTTGAATTCTGTATCTGCAGCACCATCCCAAAGGTGAGTGTAAAGAATTTTCTCTGACAAAGTCAAAGGTTTGTTTACTATCTTTCTTGCCGCAGCTATACGTTCAGGGTATCGCTCGTAAACGGCTTTAATCATATCAATATCAAAGGCCATAATCTATTATTTTATAATTAAAATTTAATTTTTTTAAGCATTGCGAAGATAGCAAATTAAGGCTTTAATAGCAAGCTACGTAGTGCTTTTATGAAAAACTATTATTTTTAGCTGCTCGGAATATTCTTTACAAATATGTGTTTTGAGCGACTATTTGGTGCTTGACGTTCTTCAATTTGAACTGTTCCTATAGAATCCATCAAAGGTGTCAGTTTGTAAAAACCGAAGTTACGTGGATCAAAATTAGGCTGTTTCTTATTAATTAAAGAACCAACATCACCCAAAAATGCCCAACCATCATCATCTGCACAATCGTAGATTGATTGACGAATTAAACGTGTAACTTCTGGAGTTAAGTTTTGAACTGTTTTTTTCGCTTTGGCCTTAACTTTACCTTTTCCTTTCTTTTCATCTTTTTCATCAACTTCATCTGCTTTTAGAATCTCTAAATAGATGAATTTATCACAAGCGACAATAAAAGGTTCTGGTGTTTTTTTCTCCCCTATTCCAATCACGTATTGACTAGACTCTCTCAATCGAGTGGCTAATCTGGTGAAATCTGAATCTGAAGACACGATACAAAAACCATCCGTTTTACCGCCATAGAGAATATCCATAGCGTCGATAATCATTGCTGAGTCGGTTGCGTTTTTACCTTGTGTATAACCATATTGTTGTATCGGTTGAATGGCATTTTCTAATAGAAGATTTTTCCATTTTGATAAATGCGGCTTTGTCCAATCTCCGTAAATTCTTTTAATTGATGGTGTTCCATACTTTGCGATTTCTTCCATCATTTCCCTGATGTATCTACTAGGTACGTTATCTCCGTCTATCAGTACGGCTAAATTTGAGTCTTTTTTCATATCTTTTAATTTGATTTAGAAATGCTTATCCCTTTTTCCAGAATTGCCACCATTTCTTTGATTTCGTTGTTGGAACTTCATCATCTTCAGTTTTACCTTTAGATTTATCTCCTCCAAATGTTTCTATTTCATTGCCATATTCATCAAAAACATGATTTTCAATTAATTCATCTTTTTTATAATAGGCTTGTCTTTTGAGTTTATTGTCAGGAAAACGTTCGATAAACTCACCATGCTTCATTCCTTTTTTATATGTTTCAAGCGATTGAATGTGACCCTGGATATAAAAGGATTTGAATGTACCTTCTTTAACGTCATCAGCCCAGTTTTCAGTTTTTAAAAGGTTGCCGTCATTATAGTAATATTTCCATTCCCCTTCTTTTTTGCCTTGCTTATAAAGTCGTTCTTGAAGAATGTTCCCTTCGTAAGTGTATTCAATATATGCACCGTCAAAAAGTCCAGCTTTATAATTTATTTCAGTCTTTACTCTTGAATCTAAATAATAATCTGTTTTTAAACCATCCAATAAACCATTTGCATAGTTTTCTATTTTAAAGGTATCATTCTGGTAGATAGCATATTCAATAAATCTATCGGCATTATCAATGGTTATTTTAAACTTTTCAGTTCCTGTTTTATACTGTCTGTAAAAAATAGATTGTCCATGTTTTGCACCATTCAAATAGTTGATGTGCCAAGCAACTAATCCGCTTGTGTCATTATAGAAAGTCCATCTTCCATTTTCTTGACCAACTATATGATTTCTTACTACTTGTGGACAACCAGATTGGTAATAAGTTGTATCAATTCCGTCTACTTTTCCACCTGAAAAATGTACCAAACGCTCTCGTAAACCATTCATGTGGCATGTTTCACAATCTCCTGAGTATGGATTCCCAGATGTACGTGTAAGCACAAGTTTTGAATCTTGATCTACTTCAAGGTTTTCGTTACAATCTACAATATTGTCGCCATCCTTACATTCCCAATTGACATATTTTTTACCTAGTCTTTCGGCAGCTTTAGTAAAACAAGGAGCTCTTCTAACATCACCAATTTGTGAAAATACTACTGATGATATTATAATAATTAGGAATGTAAGACTACTTTTCATCATGCTGTTTCTTCGAGTTGTTTAAATGCTTCAATAAATTCTGGAAAAACTTTCACACTAGACTTACTTCTAAAATCAAAACAAACCAATTTTGATGCTCCTGTTGTGCGCAATTCGCCTTCTACAGTAACTTTATATCCAAATGTGAAACTTTTATCTCCAATTTCAATTAAATGTAGAGAAATTTCAGGAAAATCATGTAAGAAAATTGGTTTTAAATAAGTAACCTCATTTTTCACGAGTAATGTTCCTTGCTTTTTGTAATCCCAATCAGCTCCTACTAATTGACCAAAATAATGCATTCTTGCTTGTTCGAAATAACTGAGGTAAACCGCGTTGTTAACGTGTCCCATCATGTCGCAATCTGCAAATCTAACTTGAATTTTTGTTGGCTTAATCATTTATCTAATTTTGTGTATTTTGAATTATTACTAATAAACTCAGGTACTATATGTTTCATCTGTTTTACTATCGCTTCATTATTCTGATCTTCAAATAAAACTATTAGTTTTTCTATTTCATCAATCACACCATCTGGACTAGGACGATTTCTTGCTCTTAAAATTTGAGCATGATGTGTCGGTAATGCATTTTCTTGATCAGCTAAAAGCTCTTCATATAGCTTTTCACCTGGTCTTAATCCTGAAATATTGATTTCTATATCTTTATCAAGTTCCAAGCCTGATAAGCGAATCATTTTCTTAGCGAGATCAATAATCTTGATTGGTTTACCCATATCGAAAACAAATATTTCTCCCCCATCTCCCATTGCTCCAGCTTCTAGCACCAATTGACAAGCTTCTGGAATGGTCATGAAATATCGGGTAACATTGATATCCGTCACTGTTAAAGGCCCTCCTTGTTCAATTTGTTTTTTAAACAAAGGAATTACAGAACCATTAGAACCTAAAACATTCCCAAATCGAGTGGTTACATATTGCGTTTCAGAATTTTCATTTTTTCTTTGGGCATATATTTCTGCTATTCTTTTTGAAGCGCCCATCACATTTGTTGGATTTACGGCTTTGTCTGTAGAAATAATCACCATCTTCTCTACCTTATATTCATCTGCTAAATCAACAATAGTTTTTGTTCCTAACACATTGGTTTTAATTGATTCAGATGGGTTGTCTTCCATCAAAGGTACATGCTTATAAGCAGCGGCATGAAATACGATTTTAGGCTGAAGCGTTTTAAAAAGATTCTTCATTCTATTGTGGTCATAAACACTACCAATAACGATTTCAACATTATCGGCCAATCCATTTGAAATTAAATCAATATGTAAATCGTAAAGTCCAGACTCCCATTGATCCAATAAGATTATTTTTTTTGGCTTGTAATTAATTACTTGTCTAGCTATTCCACTTCCGATTGAGCCAGCAGCTCCTGTAATTAATATTACCTTATCCTTGATTTGATTTTTTACCACTTCAACTTCTAAACTTATCGGATCTCTGCCCAACAAATCATCGATGTTGATTTTACGAATTTGATTTAAACTGAATTCACCATTGATCCATTTCTGGAAACTAGGAACTCGTTTTATGTCAACATTCTTTTCTAAACACAATTCAACAATTTCCGTAATACTCTTTTTATCGGGATTTTGAATTGCTACAATCAATTCTGTTACATTGTGTTTATCAATAAGTGAAGCTAAGTTTTTAGTATAGTAAATTGAAGTTCCTTCAAGTCTATTTCCTTCTAGCTTCTTGTTATTATCAACAAAACCAATGATTTTAGAATGAATTTTCGGATCCTTTTCAATTGTTCTTTTAGTTATTAATCCAGATACTCCAGCACCATAGATAATAATATTCTTTCGCTCTTCGTCCTTGGGTTTGGTTAGTTCATAATACAATATCTTGACCGTAAAACGAAGTCCAATCATTAATAACAATGAAGCTAGAAACTCAACAATAATGATTGAAATAGGCAGCACAAACTTTCCATCAAAAAAGTTAAAGCGAACAACACTAGCAACAGCAATAGTTAAACTGTAGGCAAGCAAAGCGAAAAATATTCTCTTCACATCTTCTAGCGAAGTGTGCCGTACTATGCCTTTGTGTATTTTAAAAATGTAGAATACGACAGGTTTAAGAAGAATAACGAATAATAGAACGTTTTTAAGATTTTTCCATTCTATTGCTACAGTTTCCTGATCAGCATAAAAATCGAAACGAATTAAATAAGCTAAAGTCAAAGCTATGATAGCAATGAAAATATCCATCATCATAACAACCCAACGAGGAGTATTGTCAATGTTTAGGATACTAGCAGTAAATTTAATTCTATTCATATTTTTAATAAATTAATGACTGCAGCCTTTTAATCGTATAAAACCAAATTTTATTTATTTCCGGCGGAGTATTAAAATATAAAATTAGTGTTGAAATACATTAATTATGATTCAAAAACTTCCTTCAATTCACCTGTCATGTGGTTGAATAAATTCGTAAGTGGTTTTTTAACCATCATTTTCAAAAAGGCATTTACTTCGCCATCAAAGGCGATGTGTCCTTCTGTTTTACCGTCTAAGTCATTTAAATGAATAGATAACTTAAATGGAAAAGGAGATTTTTCACCAGAAACCATTTGAATTTCTTTGTTTGAACTCAAACCATTTTGGATAAGAGAAATTGTAATTCCTCCTTGCACTTTAAAAGAGCAATCTGTAGCTGTTCCTTTAAAATCTTTCACCTCATTTTTTGGCAACAATTCACCAAGATTCTCAGTGTTTTTTAAATATTCGAACACCTTATCGATTGGTGCATTAACGATTGACTTATTGCTATCTATTTTCATTTTCTGCTATTATTTACCCCATGTATCAGGCGCAATTCGCCATTCACGAAGTGATCCCATATCTTTATCTGTAACTGTACCTTGTTTTAAAGCAATGTCAACCATCACATCATAATTTGAAAGTACATTCAATTGACAATTAGCTGCTTCGAAAGCTTTTGTTGCTGTTTCAAAACCGTAATTAAAAATAGCCACGACTCCTTTCACATTCAATCCTGCAGAACGCAAAGCTTCAACTGCTTTTAAGCTACTTCCACCTGTTGAAATTAAATCTTCAATTACCACAACACTTGAACCTGATGAATAATCTCCTTCAATCATATTTTCCAGCCCGTGACCTTTTGCAGATGAGCGAACATATACAAAAGGAACGCCTAATTCTTGCGCAACCAATGCTCCCATTGCGATTCCACCAGTTGCAACACCAGCAATAATATCCGGTTTACCGTATTCTTCTAAAACTGCTTTGGAAAATCCTTGACGGATAAAAGTACGAATTTTAGGATAAGAAAGTGTCTTGCGATTATCACAATAAATTGGAGATTTCCAACCAGAAGACCAAGTAAATGGATTATTTGGTTGAAGCTTAATTGCTTTAATTTGCAATAAATATTCTGCTATCTTTGCAGCGTTATCAATATCATTAATCATAATCGCAAATGTATAAAGTTTTTGTCGATAATATCTCGATTTACTTTCAAAAAGACATTTTCTTTAAAAGTAATATTTCACGGGATTTCTTTCCATCTATTTCAACTAACAAGTATAATTATTTTTTAAAGGAAATCGGCAGAATAAATGTTAAAGAGCAAATATTCGTTCAAAGTTCTGATCCGATGGCTCAAATACTGACTCTTTTTGGAAATTTCATTTGGATTGAAGCAGCTGGTGGAATTGTTCAAAACAAAGAAAGTAAAAAAGGATTATTCATATTTAGAAATGGTTTATGGGACATTCCTAAAGGTAAAATTGAGAAAGGTGAAAACCCCAGAGAAGGTGCTATTCGGGAAATTCATGAAGAATGTGGTTTAAAAGACCTAACGATAACCGGTGAACTCTCCCCTACTTATCATATCTATTTTGCTTACGGAAAACACTTTATCAAGAAAACACATTGGTTTACTTTAGAAACAAATGACGTTAATGTGGAGCCACAAACTGAAGAAGGAATTACTGAGGTGAGATGGTTTGATGGGAATGATTTGGATGCGGTGAAAGAGAATACTTTCGCCTCAATTCTTGAGGTTTTAGAGGAGTGGCTCCGCCTGCACTCAGCCACCCTCGATTAGAAATTTCTGAAAAGAATTATGTCTTTTGAATATTTGGCGATTAGGTTTGGGGCGATTTGCAAATCGCCCATACCAGTAGCAGTGCTTTTGCTGTTGGAAAAGAGGTGAAAAAGTCATTCATACTGTAAAGTAGATATTATGAGCTAGAAAGCATTAGATCAGTCGATGCGCTTGGGACGATTTGCAAATCGTCCGTACCAGTCGCAGTGCTTTTGCTGTTGGAAAAGAGGTGAAAAAGTCATTCATACTGTAAAGTAGATATTATGAGCTAGAAAGCATTAGATCAGTCGATGCGCTTGGGACGATTTGTAAATCGTCCGTACCAGTCGCAGTGCTTTTGCTGTTGCAAAAGAGGTGAAAAAGTCATTCATTCTGTGAGGTAGATATTTCTGAGCTAGAAAGCTCTAGAGCAAGCGATGCACTAAGCCTGTCGAATGTGGCGCATCTTGTTTTGAAATCCAAGGAGCTGACTTTTGTCAGTGACTGTTTTTAAAACTCGGTGCAACGCAGATATTGAACTTTCTTTTGAAGACTAATTATTAAAAGTGGTATTTCTGAGCTAGAAAGCTCTAGATCAAGGCGCATCTTGTTTTGAAATCCAAGGAGCTGACTTTTGTCAGTGACTGTTTTCAAAACTAGATGCAACGCAGATATTGAGCTTTCTAGCTCAGAAATTAGATGAAGCGGAAATCCACTCGCCTATTCCTCTGCTTCCCCTCCCTAGTTTTATTCGTGTCAATTGGTTGCCTTTTCCCTTTAAAATCTATTTCTAGTTTTTCGGGTTCTATTCCTTGTTTCTTGAAATAGTCTTTAATTGCATTTGCGCGGCGTTCGGAAAGTCCAATATTGTATTGATCTGTTCCAACAGCGTCGGTGTGACCCGTTATTTCAACACGTAAATCATGGATTCCGTCTAATACTCTTGCCATTCTATTTAGATATTCATTAAATTCTGGTTTGATTTCAGACATGTCATGGTCGAAAAATATAGGTTGAAATTTAAACTTTTGTTGTTCAAGTTTCATGATTTCTGGAGCAGGATATCCTTTTTTGTAGGCTTTTACAAATCTGTGTTTCCAGAGATGTGTTGATGCGGGTTCTTTTTCCATGTTGACTTTATGATCAGATCTGAAGAAAACGACTTCTCCTTGAATATTTCGACAATCAGAACTTTTAAAAGTTCCTTTTAGATAGGCAGTTGAATCGTTATATTCTAAAGCGTAATCTAGTTTGCAAATTGGAGAGTTTCTGGTATTAGATGAGCGACGTCCTAATTTTTCAGTTAAAGTTAAAGCACTTCCATCCTGTTTTCCTTCGAAGGATTTCACTGCAAATTCAGCATCATCTAGTAATTCCACTCTAACTATTCCAGTGATCTGTTTTCCGCTCTGTTCTATTTTCAAATAGATGATATCCGCTTTTTCTAATTCTTGACCGTTGGTTATTAATATTCCCGACCAAGTTCCAGAAAGATTTTGCGACATTGCATTTACTGCAATTAAGAATAGGATAAAAAGTAGTTTATTTTTCATGGATAAGCGCAAAGATTCAAAAAATGTTCCATTTAACAAGAAGTTGAGTGATTTTATAATGTTATTGGTTTTAGTTTTTGATTATTTTTGAAGAATAAACAATACCGATAACACTATTTTGAACTCAATTTCAATAATTCATCCTTCTCAGAAACAAAATGCAATTATTGTATTTATTCTGATTTTAACGAACTTTATTCTTAAAGGAATATTCCTCGCATCCAATTCGTTAGGCGGAGATGAACCTTTCAGCGTCTATTTTTCTCAAATGGATATTTCTTCGATTATTGAGTTGCTGTCTAAAGGAAATAATCCACCTTTTCATGAGGTATTCTTGCATTTCTGGATTAAAATCTTTGGAATTTCAGAATTTTCTGTTCGTTTTCCTTCTTTGATTTTTAGTTCGATTACGGTTTTCTTTATTTATCAATTGGGAAGAAAACATTTAAATCATAGAATTGGAATTTATGCTAGTATTCTATTCATTTTCTCTAATTATCATGTGATATTCGCTCACGAAGCGCGTGTTTATGCTCTCTTGGGAATGTTGACTACCATGTCAATGTATTTTTATTTGGAAATAATTAAATTGCTCTCAAGTGTTAATCAATCAACAAAAGAGCTTTCTAAAAAGGTGATAATTAGAAAATTGATTCTTCTGATTTTAATCAATACACTCATCATTTATGCTCATTATTTTGGATTCTTTATTCTTGTTGTGCAATTCCTATTCTTCGTTTTTAATCGTTCATTAATTTCAAAATATTGGAAACAGTTATTTTTGATCACTTTAATCATTGCAATGCTTTACCTCCCAAATCTAATCGTGTTCTTTAATCGATTTATTGAATCTTCTGGAGAAGGAACTTGGATGAAAGAACCTGATGGCGTTGTTGATCTTTACAATATGATTTGGAAGTTTACGAATGCGCCAATTGTAGCCGCTTTGGCTATCACATTAATGGTTTCCGGATTGATTAAGTTTATCATTGTAAGAAAAAAAGAAAGTTCACTTCTCCCCTCTCGATTAATGATTTTTTGGTTCGTATTTATCTTCTTTTTCATGTTTGGTATTTCTTATGTCGTTCCCATGTTCTTGGATCGCTATTTAATGCCAGCAGCCATCGCATTTTGTTTTGTAATTGGAATTTGTATGGATTATATTATCAAAAAGCCAAAATTTCGATACATTATTCCCGCTATAATTTGCATTTTACTTATTGTGACTGTCAAACCTAACAAATCGAATAAAAGAAATGCTAAAGAAGCGATTGAATTAGTTGAATCCATTAATAATTCAAATACGCTGGTTATTATTTCTCCAAAGAATTTCATTTTGGATTTCTCTTATTATCATGACCAAAAGCTCTTTAAGGATTACAATACCGAAGACATTTATGCCAATGCTGACAAAGGATTGAGAATGGAAAACATTCATGGGATAAATTCTATTGATGAAATTGATTTATCAAATTGGGAGCGTGTTATCTACTTGGATGCTTCTGCTGATTTTAATAATCCGAACAACAATATCAATAATGTACTGAATGAAAAGTACGATAAACAAAATCAATACGAGGTTTATGAAATTTATACAATTTCTGAATTTCAGGTGAAAAAGTAACACTATTAACAATAGCTTAGTAAATAGAAAAACGTCTTTATAATTTACAAGTCTGTTTTTGGGTTATTATTTATGGAAGATATTGTGTAGGCTTTCAGGGTCACATAAAATCCCATTCCCAACCCAAAATGAACCAATCACAATCTCAACTGTACATCACATTTATGAATAAATATATCTACACGCTTTCCCTTATTTTTATAGCCTTACAATGCTTTGGTCAGAATAAAATAGAAGGAAACTACAACGCCAATTATAAGCTGTTTGAGACAACTGACTCAACCTATCACATTGATTTCTTTAAAAATGGTGTTGCTCGGATTTATCAGTCTGGATACATTGGACTAATGGACAGCACAGGACTTGTGTTAATTCAGCCAAAATATAATCAAATTTATGATTTTGAAGGAGATGTAGCGAAAGTCAGTCTTCATAGAAAAGTTGGTTTGATAGACCGATTTGGAAATGAACTCATTGAACCTTTTGCTTTTGAAATAGAAGACTTTATTGACGGATTTGCCAAGTGTAAAATCAATTATCTGGAAACTAAAATTATTGATACCCAAGGAAATTTCATTAATGAATTCGCTTACGACTACATAAGTGCTATGAATAATGGTCGTTTTACATTTATAAGAGAAAACAACTTCGGGCTTTTGACACCTCAAGGAAAAGAATTAGTGGTCATTGAAAACTATGACAGAAATGTCTATGGAGACTTAGTTCATTATGCACATTATGGAGCAGGTTTGGTTTTAGACAATGCCGATTATTGCAATTTATTTGAATTCAATGATGGCCGCGCAGTAACTTTCGATATGGTTAAAGGTTCAATTAAATTTGGTTGTATTGATAGCAATGCCAATATTGTTGTACCGATTATTTTTGATCGCATTGAACCATTTGAAAATGGATTTGCGGTTGTGAAACAAAAGAACTTATGGGGTGTCATAGATAAAAATGGCAAAATCATTCTTTCTTGTAAGTATGAATCAGTGAAAGTAATTGATGCAAATCACTTCATTATTTCAAAGGATGAAAAGTATGGAATTGTTAATCGAGAAGGTGATACGTTGCTTCCTGTGAATTATGAATCTATTAAAATGATTCCAGATAATAATTTCATAGTCGCTAAAAACAATCGTTCTGGAGTCATCAATGAAAAAGAAGAAATTCTACTAAAAATCGATTATCCATATTTGAAATATTTATTTGATGGAATGTTCATTACCAATAACGGCGAGAAATGGGGCGTTGTCAATTATTCAGGTAAAAAAATCCTTTCTTTTAACCATGACGGTATTATGCAATTGAACGACAGCACTGGAATTGCATCCGTACACAAATCTGACTTTTCTCTTAATACAGGTGTGCCTAGATATGTTTACAATGGTGAATATTCTACTTTTGATACAACTGGGAGACTTATGAATAAAAATTTTCCGTTTTCAAAAACGATGGAAATGGTTGGTGACAATCATAATTCTGCGGATGTGATAAGAATGGGTCACAATACTTTTGTTCCTTTCTCTGGATTTGAAAAACGGTCAATTAACAAAGCAGTAGCATCAGATAAATACAACTTTGTTCAACAATTAGAGAACGGATTTAAAATAGTGGGAGTCAAAAAGGAAACCCCGAATAATTACAACATACACCTACTCACACTTCAATTACCTAGCTATACAAAAGGAATCATAAATGAAAAGGGTGAATTTGTTGTTCCGATGCGCTATGATGAAATTATTTACAATTCACCTGAAGATTCTGAATCTTGTTTTCAAATGGTTCAATGTGCACCGCGTAATTTATTTACTGTTACTCTTGATGGGTTTCAGGGCGTAATTAACCTTAAAAATGAACTTGTAATTCCTATTGAATATGATTTTATAAAATTCTGTTCTGGAATAATTTCATTAACAAAACAAACTGAAGGAGAATTAATTGATGGATACCAAGAGGGTAATTACCAAATCGGAATAGTAGATATGAATGGAAAAATAATTATTCCTTTGGAGGAAAGAAGTTATGGAGATGATCCTCTGGATGCTTGGATTAGTGATGAAGAAAGGGGAAACAACTAAGATATTGTGACTATAAAAATTCTCAGTAAAATCAAATCATTTATGTACATTTGATCATCATTCTAAAAATTACACTACTGCCCTACTCAAATTATTGACAACAACTTAAACACATTTTTCAACTGCTAATTATGAAAACAAAAGAGAATGCTAAAAGCGGGAAAGAACACGTTGACACAAAATGCGGAGTGATAGGAACAAAAAACCGAGAGAAATTCGAAGGGGAGTTTGAGTCATTTCGGATTGGTGTTCTTATTCAAAACGCTAGAAGAAAAATACGACTCAACAAATTATGCGTCTGATGAAAGAGGTTTTAGATTTGCAATGGAGATCATTGACCAAAATTCACAATATTTAGAAAATGAAAACTGCATTTATCCTATTGTTTATAATGGTTAGCCGCATTGGAAACAGTCAAGAGGGAAATTCCTACATTGAATATCATAAAAAATGTAGAAAAGCGGAACAACTCTTCCTTAAAGGTATTACTGATCAATGCTTTGAGATTTATAATCAAATTTTTGATGTAAATGATTCACAAAATCCTCAAAAATAGAATTAGAAAGGGATGTATTTAAAAAATAGGGAAAGGATATGATGTTTTTTGGTCTCCTTTTAGATGATAAATTAGATCCTAAATCAACCTTGACTCAAAATTCTTAGATTAAGATTAATTACTTAATTTAGTCCCAAATTACACGAAATACTTTACTATAAACTTAAAAGAAACCCAATGACTAAGAATTTAACTTTCATACTATTGATTTTGATATCATTCACAAGCTTTGCGCAAGAGAGTGTTCTTTTTGAAATTCAATACAAGCCAAATAAAAATTACATAACTAAAACGACAACAACCTCACTCTCTGAAGTTGATTTTGTTGCGGATGAAGAAATAATAAAAGCACTAAAAGACAATGGTATTGACATGCCAATGATTGTGAATAGCGAAGTGAAAATCTCATCAAATATCTTCACTGACAATATAAATAAGGATGGTGAAACTCCTGCTACAATGCATTATGGTGAGATGGTTTCTACAAATACTATCAACGGTGAAACAAAAACTGAAAAATTACCACTTTCAGGATCGAAAATTACAGGTAAATATGATAAAGACTTCATGTTTCATGTTGACTCGATACATGGAGAAAATATTTCAGTAGAAACGAAAAGAATCTTGATCACCACAATCGAAAGTGTTCAGCAATCAATCAAATTTCCTGAGCAACCAATGAAAGTTGGCGATACTTTTAAAAGTGAAGTTCCAATGTCGATTCCTATTGATGGAATGAATCCTGTATTAATTAACATTAGTATTGAATACTATCTTAAAGAAATTAAAGAGGACAAAGCGTTTTTTGATATTGTTCAAACTGTTGGACTCGACATGAGTAGAGAACAATTTAATATGTCTGCAAAAGGAACAGGATCAGGAAGTGCTATTTTTGATATTAAAGAAGGGTTTTTAACAAAATTCATCACTGAATTGCCAATGGATATGACTTTGGATATCAATGAGGAAATATCAATGAAGCTGAAAGTGAAAACGAAATCTGAACAAATTACTGAGATTAAATAGATTTTCATAATTGGCATATAGATTTACTAGCATCGTTCGGCGCATTGCACTTTATCTGCTATTCTAAAGTATTCTGCATCGAAGAAACGATGATAATCTAAATGTTGATGGGAATTAAATTATACGAAAATTAAATCTATTCTTTTCGAATTTCAACTCTACTTCTAACTTTTTGATTTTCAATATATTTAATTAAATATTAAGTATAATTAGGCAACCCATTTCCACTTTTTACGTTAATCCTTTAAAATTACATTTGCATTAAAAAAACTCTATTAATTAAGATATTTACTTAACAATCAATACAAGATTCATTATTACTCTATTTTAAACACTTCCCAGAATGATAAATAAGTGCTACATAATAATTGTGATTTTGTTAGTCTCAATTAGTGCTAACACTCAAAACTTAATATCCAATGGAGGGTTTGAATCCTATACAACTCTTCCAACCTACTGGAGTCAATCTGATCGAGCTTCTGGATGGACAAATGTAAGTGGAATCTACACTGGATTTCATGCAACACCAGACTATTACAATACACTAAGTTTTAATAATCCAAATTTCGGAAATATCCAGCCAAACACTGGAAATGGCCAAATGGGAATTCTTTTTAGTTTTTTGTCACCTTATGAATATCGAGAATATATAGCTACACAACTGAGCACCTCTCTAATCGTTGGCCAGAAATATCAATTATCTTTCTATGTAACAAATGGTTTAAACGGTGTTTTTCCTGCAAAATCAAATAAATTAGGAGCGCATTTTTCAGTTTCACCATTAATTCAAAATAATATAGAAGCAATTTTAGTTTCTCCACAAGTTGAAATTCAAAACGTAATTAATCACACTAATTTTTGGCAAAAATATACCTATACTTTTATCGCAGACAATCCATCGAATTACTTCTCTTTTGGAGTTTTTAGAGATAATGCTAACACAACTGTAACTGGAGGTTTCGAGAGTTATTATTTTTTAGATGATTTTGAATTAATCGTCATGCCTCAGATAAAGATTCAAGGTGATACAGTTATATGTTTGGGGGAATCCGCAACATTGAATGCATTTGGTGATATTACAATCGGATGGGCAGACAGCTTAAATCCCAGTAACATAATTTCAACAGATTCAACAATTTCCGTTTCTCCAATTACCACTACCACTTATTTTGCTTTTAGCGCCAGCGACACAGCTTACATTAGAGTAAATGTTATAAATCCTCCTTTGGTAAACCTAGGAAACGACACAACCTTATGTCGCGAAGAATCATTAAATCTCGATGTTTCTGCTCCAAATGCTAACTATTTATGGCAAGACAATTCAGTAAACCCTATCTTTAATGTTACTCAATCAGGAACTTATTCTGTGGAAGTAACAGAAAATAATTGTAGTTCCTCAGATACCATTATAGTAAATTATAATCCGTTGACAATTATTTATTTAGGAGCAGATACAACATTGTGTCAAGCTGAAATTTTAGAACTAGATGCTACAACTTCAAACGCTAATTACATTTGGCAAAATAATTCAACCAGTTCTACATTTAATGTAAATCAACAAGGAACTTATTGGGTAAAAGTTACTGTAGATAATTGTAGTGCGTCAGATACGATAACAATAAACTTCAAACCTTCACCAATTTTCGATCTTGGCCTTGATGCTGAAATGTGTCAAAATGATACCATAGTTCTTGATGCTACCACTTCAAATGCAACTTATTTATGGCAAGACAATTCTACAGATTCTATATTCTATGTTACAAAAATTGGTGAATACTGGGTTGAAGTAACTGTTAACGAATGTACAGCAATAGACTACATTACAATTAATTATAAATGTGAATCCATCCTCGAAATTCCAAACATATTCACTCCAAATGGTGATGGAATTAATGATTATTTCGTTCCTGTAAAAAGTGAAGGAATTGTTTCAATACAGACTGTTATTTTAAACAGATGGGGAAATGTGGTTTTTGAAACAGACGACCTTTTGATAAATTGGGACGGACAAAATGTAAACGACGGAACTTACTTCTGGATTATTGAATATGTGGATTTGAATGGTGGAGAAAATAAAATTCATGGCTTTGTGAACGTGGTGAAATGACAATAAATGATTATAATTGTTGCATCTTAAAATCCAAACTATGGGAGACACTCAAACAATTACATTCAGGGAAGATATTTTTTAAAATCATCCAAATTGCTTTAACGGATGGAGCGAAGATTATGTGCAATTAATTATTAAAGAAGCACTTAAAGTGTTGAATTATAAAGGTGATGTCGATAAAGTAACATTCTCTAAATATGCATGTCAAAAGCTAGATGAATCAAATAGATATTCAGAAGTCTGTTATGTGGCTACAAATCAGCCTGGATTTTTCTTTATCATGAGAGATATGGTAGATCATATTAATGTTGTTTATAACAGGTGGGATTAGTGGAAAACTATTATTCCTCAACTCATGAAAATAAAATTACAAAAGCATTTTCTCTCTCTTTTTATAAATACCTTTTCAATGATTTAAAAAATGGGATTTCTTTACAAATATTTTCTTAGTTCAAGCCTTAGAACCTACTTATCAGTAAGTTTGTTTTTTGCAGTTGTATTTACAGTGATATTACTGTTTTCGACGGACGGAGATATAAAATTATCTCTGATTGTTGGACTTGTGATATTTATCGTTGTTTTCATCTTCGCCTATTTAAACGATCATTTTGGAGAAAAGAAACACATCTCTTTTGTTCATGGTAAGGTCTTTCGTGAAATTAAAGACAAAATGAATTTAGACATTGAGCGTCTGAATAACAATAAATACAAGGGTTTGAAAGGTGTTTATAAAGAGTATTACTTTAAGATATATTACGATTGGAATACCTCAATATCAAACAGAAATATTTACAGAGAAATTTGCATTATGCTTTATTTTTCGCCGCTTTTGACTTCCGATGATTCGTTTGACATTCGACTATTAGACAAACTGAGTGAAAAATATAAAGACAAAGGAATCTTTGTCTCAAAGTCTGAAATCAAGCTAGAAGCCGCTTATTTGAAAGTAAGTAGAGGTTATACACTATTTACGAGCACTGAAGACATTGCTAAACAAATAGAAAGAGCAGTAGAAATTGCAAATATCGAAAATTTAAAGCCTATTGATGAGAAAGTAGTTAATGGTCTTATTGAAGAAGATAGTTATTATTATGGCCCCGATATTGAAACGTTTTATGATGTTTAGTCTTTGCAATTAAAGAGTTGAAAGTATAAATATGATGAGTTTAGTTGCAGACATTAAAAATTCATGTTCAAATTGAAATCAATAAACTTAAATACAATTCATTAACTACTAACAAACTATGAACAAAGAAGAGAAAGTAAAAAACTTTGTAAAGGGATATAAACGAGTATTCTTAGTTCGCTTCCCCTCATAAAATACTTATTTTGAAGATTATCTATAAACATTAATTTTACCATTAAAAACCATGAAATCAATAACTTTAATATTCCTTTTCTCTCTATTTTTAACTTTTTCTTTCGGTCAAAATAATGCCAATCCATTTGAATTATCCAACTTTGAAATCAAAGAAAAAAAGGTTAAAAAAATAACGGAATATGATGGTGATAATGCTTTAGTAAAGTTTGGAAAGTATGACGAACACGGTAATCAAGTATATTTTAAGGAAGACAATAGAATAATTGAATTTGAGTTAGATTATGATGTTCATGGCTACTTAACCAAGGAAATTGCCATTGGTTTTAACTCTGAAATCATCCTAAAAAGGGAAATAGTTATAAATAAATTTGGAAAAGTAGATTCAGTGATTTACGATCTTCCATTGCCAATGTATTATGAAGGATTTTCAGAAAAGTACATTTATAACAAGGATGGTTCAAACAAAAGCATTATTGTATATGAACTTCCAGAGAAAAGAAAGCTCTTTCAATACAATTATACTTACAATTCCGATAAAAAGTTAAAAACGCTTCAAACTTTAGGTTTTGGTGATGAAGGAACTCAAAATTATTTCAAAAAAGAATTTGAGTATTATGAGAATGGAAGTATGAAGATTGTTTCACAAATCACAGAGAATGGCGACACTATTTCTATATCTTCTTATAATATTGATGGAGAATTAATTAACAAAAAAATTTCAATCTATTATACTACCCCAAATGGATACTTGTACTCTCCTATTCTTTATGCTGAAGCTTTAAAAGATTTAGAAACGCCTCTAACTACATTTTCGATTGTCACAAATATAAACCGTAAAAAAGATGATCAGAATTACTTAATGAATATAGATCACAGTTATAAAGGTGGAAATTTAATCAAATCAGTTCAAGCCTACATAAATGGAGATAAGGTTTATAAGATGGCTGAAATCAATTTCACATATAATTATGTAAATGAATTAGTTGAGAAAACCACTATCAATTTTAATAAGCCAGACACAACAATAGTAAATTACAAGCAAAATCAGGGACAAAAGCGTATTGATTTGAATCAAAAATCTAGGTCTTATGTTTTGATTAATAAAAACCCAAGATTAGGACTATCAGTTGAATCCTTTCTTCAACAATGGGAATGTAAAACGATTACGACCTATGATTCATTATTAAACACTGTAACAAAAGAAAGGTATTGTTTAGAAGAAGGAATATACCCTAATGATCCTGAGAAAGTAACAGTTGCTAAATTTGATTCGAAAAATCGCCAAATCAACGAAAAATCGTATTTGGAGTCAAGAAAAGCAGACCAAAACACCTCATATACTTTTTCAGAAAACGGATCACTTGTTGAATATCAATATAACGGACTCTACTGGAAATATTATTACAACTTAACAGATTCAGTACTTACAAAACAAGCGTATTACTCGGACAGTATCTATGAGAATATGATTGCATTTTTTACTTATGAATATGATACTTCAGGAAATTATGAGGTGAAATTAACTTATTCAGACAAAGAAAATAAGAATCCAAATAGTCCAACCTTACATCAATTTGATGCAGAAGGAAAAATACTAAAGCAAGAATGGGAAAGCTATAAAGGATCAGATAAAGGAACGATGACATTCATTTACAATGAAATGGGACTTTGCATCGAAGAGATTTTTGAAAGAGGAAGTGATGGTTTTATAACTAAGTATGTGTATGAATTTCATTAGAAAAACGATTCTGTAATTTCAATTCTATTTTGTAATTAACACGAGGTTTTTGATTTATTTCAAGAATAGTAAAGCCAACTTCAAAGAACTGATTAATAATAAGGTGAAAAAATGCTCCTATTGACGATGCTTATTACTTCTGCAACTGTCAAAATATTTAGATGTTAGATTTTAGAAAATTAAATATTATGTCCTTTGTCTAAGATCTACATTCTATTGTTAGATATAAAGCTTTTTAGAAGCTAATACTAGATGCACAAATGTGCTCATGGTTATAACTATTTCTGGTACCAATGAAATTTTTATCGATATTTTTACACTACATGACAATTTTCAATAAAACCATGCTAAATCCTTTCTTTTCAGGGTTTAAAAGGAAGCTGGATATATATTCTAAGCCATATTTGAAAACCGATTTAGCCCTATGACCGTGATTTT
>Ga0307487_1000134_pt1 | contig 58560 bp, 55 predicted proteins | sample CBIW12metaG_FD_203665 | JGI IMG/M metagenome (GOLD analysis project Ga0307487, IMG submission 203665) | Sea-ice brine microbial communities from Beaufort Sea near Barrow, Alaska, United States - CBIW 1.2 | ecosystem: Environmental > Aquatic > Marine > Coastal | place: USA: Alaska | collected... | reverse complement strand
GCGCATCCACCCGACGCAGGATCACGGTCGCGGCGAGAGTCTCCCTCGCGACCGGTGGTGGCGTGAATCAGGGGCTGGTCAGCGATGTGTGCGAACAGATTGGGCTTCATCCGCACGCGTTCCGCTCCCTGTTCCCTACCGATGATGTGCTGTTGGATGCGGTGAATGATCTCCTCGTTGAGGAGTGTGCGGAACGACTTCGAGGTGGGGTTTCGGCGTTCACCCCGAAAGGTGATGGTTCAGGATGCGCGGAAGCAGCGCTGGCTCTTGCGAAGTCGTGGCCGCTCGATCGAAGCGCCATGATCATCCGTGCGGAGCGCAGATTTCGTGCGCTCCACACGGGTGAGGGCGACCGGACGGTCACCGCCGCTGAGCGACGATTCGTCTCGGTTCTCATCGGCGTGTTTGACGAGCTGCTGCCGAAACTCGATCGCACGTTCAGCTGGAATCCGACTCTGGCGGTGCGCGTGATTCTCGATACCTGGGAGCGATCCTTCGAAGCCTGGCTTCTCGACGGGCATACCGAGTCGAACTTCTCCGAATCCCCCTATATCGCCAGAACACTGCCTACGCTGCTAGAGCAGGTCAGCGAGAGGCGATCCTAGTCGACTAAAACCGCGAGGTGACCACGATGATGCCTGTCAAGATCGGAATCGTGCGTCAATCGCGCCCAGCTTGCGGAGGCTGGACCGAGTCATGGTGCTGTTTAGTGCAAGAACGAGTCACCCTCGACGACGCGGCACTCAAGCACCGCACGACCGCGGTCGAAGTGCTGGTCGACGCCGGGGTAGGACAGCCCGTGCGCATCCGCGTCATCGGCGTCGACGTCAGCGCTCGACGGCGGCGGTCTCGTCGGCGCGCCACGAGGCCAGGATACGCAGGGCATCACTCGAAGCAGACCCCGGTTGGGTGCTGTACACGAGGAGCTTCTGGTCGGGGTCACCCGGCACGGGGAAGGTCTCGTAGTTGATGTCGATCCGGCCGACGACCGGGTGGTCGAAGCGTTTGAGGCCGAAGGTGCACTCCCATACCCGGTGCTGGCTCCACCAGGAGCGAAAGGCGTCGCTCTTCACCGTGAGTTCGCCGATCAGCTCGTTGAGCGCGCGGTCGTTCGGGTGTGAGCGCGCGTCGTGGCGCAGCAGTGCGGCCACGTCGCAGGCGACCACGTCCCAGTCCACGTACAGCGTGCGAGCGGCGGGGTCGAGGAAGGTCCACCGGGCCAGGCTGCGTTCAAGACCCGCGGCTCGGGTGAAGTCGGGCATCAGCTGCTTGGCGAGGTCGTTCATGGCCAGCACGTCCATGCCCACGCCGAGCACGAAGGCCGGTTGGGCGGTGAGAGACTCCATGATGGTGTGCACCGACGCACGCACCGTGCTCGTGCGTCGTCGCTGCTGCGCCCGGCCGCCGGTCGACGCCGACAGCAGCGAGAACAGGTAGCCGCGTTCGGCCTCGTTCAGCCGCAACGTCTGGGCGAGCGCGTTGACGACGGCATCGGATGCCTGCGTAACCCGGCCCTGCTCCATGCGGGCGTAGTAGTCCACGCTCACACCGGCGAGCCCCGCGACCTCGTCGCGGCGCAGGCCGGGCACGCGGCGGGCCGCCGCGCTCCGGTTCACCGGCAGCCCGATCTCCTCGGGCGTGAGGCGGGCCCGAGCCGAGCGCAGAAAATCGGCGAGGGTGCCTGTGTGATCCATTCCTCTAGTATCGCCCGAGCATCATGGATGCCGGGTGGGTGTGCATAGATCGGCTTCAGAACGTGCTCACCCCAACGTCGAATTTCAGTCCCCGCTAGATCGCCGGCCGCAGCCGCAGGCCCTGCATCCCACCGTCCACGGCGAGGGCCGTCCCGGTCGTCGAACCCGCAGACGGAGATACCAGGTACGCGATGGCGGCGGCGATTTCCTCGGGCTTCACGAGCCGACCGTGGGGTTGACGCGATTCAAGGGCGGCCCGTTCCGCGGCGGGATCCGGCGCGGCCGCCAAGAGTCGCTCCACCCACGGTGTGTCCGCGGTGCCGGGGTTGACGCAGTTGACCCGGATGCCCTCGTGCAGGTGGTCGGCGGCCATGCTCAGGGTCAGGGCCACAACCGCGCCCTTGGACGCCGAGTACAGTGCGCGGTTCTGCAGGCCGGCCGTTGCTGCCACCGAGGCCGTGTTGACGATCGCTGGAGCCGGTGATGCGCGAAGATGCGGCAGGGCCGCCCGGCTCACACGAACAATACCCAAAACGTTGATGTCGAAGACCCGGTGCCATTCCTCATCAGAATTGTCAGCGATGGTTCCCTGCGCGCCGATCCCCGCGTTGTTGACGACAATGTCGAGGCGACCGAATCGTGCGATCACGCGCTCGATTGCTCGGCGAACCGACTCGTCATCTGACACATCGGCTTGCGCTGCGAAGTGTGAATCATCCGACGAGGGCGGCTTCAGGTCGAGGACCGCGATGTGGGCTCCCATCGACGCCAGTCGATCTGCGGCGGCCGCTCCAATTCCCGAAGCTCCGCCCGTCACGATCGCGACCAAACCACTCAGTTCCAAATTCATCACTTTCTCCAGTCGACCAAAAGCATTCGTCAAGCCGGCACAAAGGTCTGGCGCTGTCGGCCCAGTCCTTCAATTTCTATTTCCACAACATCCCCGGCGCTGAGATAGGGGTATTTGCCGGAGAGGGCAACGCCGCGCGGCGTGCCCGTCAGCACAACGTCGCCCGCTTCCAGCGTGAGGTACTGGCTGAGGTGGTGAATCAGAAAATCGACCGGGAAGATCATGTCGGATGTGTTGGAGTCTTGGCGCGGCTGTCCATTGACCCAACTCCGCAGTCGAAGTCGACTCGAATCCATCTCCTCCGCCGGGACCAGCCATGGCCCGAGTGGTGAAAATCCTGGTGAGCACTTGCCCTTCGACCACTGGCCGCCGGACTGCTCCAGCTGGAAGGATCGCTCAGAGAGGTCATTCGCGGTCAGGTAGCCGGCAATGTGATCGGCGGCCTGTTCGACCGTATCGAGGTAGCTCGCCCGCCTTCCGATGACAACACCCAGTTCAACTTCCCAGTCCGTTTGGGAACTGCCGCGAGGAATGCGGGTGTCGTCGTCTGGCCCCGCCATCGTGTTGGGTGTCTTCAGGAAAATGATCGGCACGGTGGGTGGAGCCGAGCCGGATTCGGCCGCGTGCTCGGCATAGTTCATTCCGATGCAGATGATCGCCGACGGGCGCACGATCGGGGGCCCCAGGCGCTCTGCACTCACGTCGACACCGGGCAGCGTGCCCTTCCGGAGAGCGACGCGCACCGATTCGATGCCGCCACTGGCAAGGAAAGCACCGGTGATATCGCTCGTCATTGTGGTCAGGTCGAATGCGCGCTCGATACCCTCCTCGTCCAGATCGAGGACGGCGGGTTTCTCGGCGCCGGGGGCGCCATAGCGAATCAATTTCATGCTGTTTCCTTCTCGTGTTGCCGAGTGGCCAGGTAGCTGAACAGTGCGCGAATTCCAAAGGTCCATGGGGGTAATTCCTCGGTGACCCCGGTCACGTTGCGCAGGACGCCGAGGTGTTCACTATGTATCACCACGCAGTCGCCCGGTTTGTGGGTAAAGCCGAGGCCCGGTACGCCGCGATCTTGAGTGGGCGAAAACAACGTCCCCGTGAAGAGGGCAAAACCATCGGGGTATTGGTGGTGCGTCCCACGAGCGGCCGCAACCAGTTCCTCGAACGGCCGGCTGATGTGGGCCACGGAATTCTGTCCGACAAGGGCATAGCCATCGACGCCGGTCACGGTAAGGCTGATCTCCTCGGTGCGGAGAGTATCAAGGGTGAATTCCCGGTCGAAGAGTCGGAGGAAGGGTCCGATGGCACAGGACGCGTTGTTGTCCTTGGCCATCCCGAGGAGGAGCGCACTTCGTCCCTCGACGTCACGGAGGTTGACGTCATTGCCCAGCGTGGCGCCGCGTACCTCGCCCGTCGAGTCAGCCACGAGCACCAGCTCAGGTTCCGGGTTGCTCCACGATGAAAATGTCGGGATTCCCACCTGTGCTCCGAATCCCACGGCCGAGAGTACCGGTGCCTTAGTGAACACTTCCGGGTCCGGACCGATACCGACCTCGAGATACGGAGACCACATCCCCTGTGCGATCAGGATCGCCTTGGTCGCCTCGGCCTCAGTCGACCCCGGACGCAGCGACGCCAGGCTTCCTCCCAGGGCATCAAGAACGAGCGCGCGTACCTCGTCTGCGCGAGAGGCGTCGCCGGCACATTTCTCTTCGATGACCCGCTCGATCATGCTTTCAACGAAGGTGACCCCACACGCCTTGATGACCTGTAAATCGATCGGGGCAAGCAGATGAGGCCGGGTAGGGTCTGCGCCCAGGGAGTCGGCCGCAAGGTCGGCCAGCAACCATCGAGGTTCCCCGGCGCTCGAACGGACGATATCGACGGCGTCCGTCCGGTCGAGCAGTTCGGAGACCGTGCTCACGATGTCGGTGAGGTCGTGGACCTGTCCCCGGCGCACAGACACGACACGAGGACCCCCGGTGATCGGATCCCACACGCGACCCACCAACAGTGCGGTCTCTGCGTCGTCCGGCAGAAGGCTCCCTTCAGCTGCCCCTCTCATGAGCCGCTCCCGGCGTCCTGCCCGTGCGGTTGCCATCGGCCATCGATACGGCGAGAGATATTCCACGGGTTCTCGTCGCGCAGTGCCGGGTGGAGGTGCGTCGGCGGGAATCCCTGGTACGCGACCGGTCGCATGAATCGTGCGATCGCGCCCGGCCCCACCGACGTCGATCGCTCCGCGGTCGTCGCCGGGTACGGTCCTCCGTGGTGCTGGGCATACGACACGGTCACGCCGGTGGGCCACTCATTCCACAACACACGGCCGCTGGTGTCCTGCAGCACCGACAGGAGCTGAGCGATGTTCTCCTCGGTCTCCGCCTGCACGCTCGCGGTGAGCTGTCCGTCGAGGAGCGTGGCCAGTTCGGCCAGATCCTCGCCGGGTTCGTAGCGAATCACCAGCGTTGCCGGTCCGAACATTTCCTGTTCCAGAATCGCGGGGTTTGCCCGAATGACCGCTGCCGTGGTCATGAGCACGGTTGGGGTGGGCGCATCAGCATCGTCGCCCTGAATCACGACCTCCACGCCGTCGGTGGCGGTCATGGCGGCGAGAACGACATCGAAGCCCGCTCGGAGTCTGGCGTTGAGGAGCGGGGTGCGCGGTACCTGCGCGACGTGCCCGCCCATTACCCGGGCGACCTCGTCGCGGTTGGTGGGGGCAAACAGCAGGCCGGGCTTGGTGCAGAACTGGCCCATTCCCATGGTGAACGAGCCGGTGTAGGCCGCGAGAATTTCATCTCCGCGCACGGCCCAGGCGCGTTCGGTCGCGAAGACGGGGTTGATGCTGCCCAGCTCTCCATAGAACGGAATGGGACGTTCGCGACGGGCGATTCGGTCGAGTAGCGCCCGTCCGCCTGTCGTGGAACCGGTGAACCCGACGGCCCGGGTACGCGGATGATCGACGAGGGCCTCCGCCGCCTCGCGGCCGGTGACCGTGGCCAGAAGGTTTTCCGGGGCGCCGACCGAGCGCAAGGCCTCGCGGGCGATTTCTCCGGAGCGGCGGCCGAGCTCGAGGTGTCCGTCGTGCACCTTGTGCACCACGGCGCAGCCGGCCGCGAGGGCCGAAGCGGTGTCGCCGCCGAGCACGCTGAAGGCGAAGGGAAAATTCGAGGCACCGAAAACACCGACGACGCCCAGCGGAACGTTGACCCGTCTGATGTCGGGACGGGGTCCCATTCCCCAGGCAGGATCAGCGTGGTCAATGGTGGCATCGAGATTCTCACCGGCCAGGATCTCCGCCAGGTACAGACGCAGCTGAAACACGGTGCGCCGAAGCTCTCCGCGCAGGCGGGTCTCGCCCAGATGGGTCTCCGTCTGGGCCAGTGCGACGAGTTCGTCGGCGTGTGCCTCGAACGCCGCGGCGATGGCCTCCAACCAGGATGCCCGTACCCGCGGCGTCACGTTTTGCGACAGCGCGAACGCGGCGTCGGCGGCTTCGATCTGCTCGTCGACACTCACTGCGGTAATCACGAGTGCTGGCCGGCCACGAAGGAACCCTGTGCGACTTCCAGCCATCCGTTGCCGCTGGGGAACTCCCAGCGATCGCGCGAAGCGGAATGCATTTCGGCGCTGGTTCCCGGCAGACGAGGCGCCTGGTAACGGCCCTTCTCCACCCGGACCGGCTCGGTGAAATGCTCGTGCAGGTGGTCCACGTACTCGATCATGCGGTTGTCCATGGTGCCGCTGATGGCGGCAAAGTCGAAGAAGGAGAAGTGCTGCACCAGCTCGCACAAGCCCACACCGCCAGCGTGGGGGCACACCGGGATCTCGAATTTTGCGGCCAGGAGCAGATTGGCTACGTTTTCGTTCACTCCGGCCACGCGGGTCGAATCGATCTGCATCACGTCGATGGCTTTCGCCTGCAGCAACTGCTTGAAGACGATTCGGTTCGCCACGGCTTCCCCCGTGGCGACCTTGACCGGCGCGACACCGCGACGGATCTGGGCATGCCCGAGGATGTCGTCGGTGCTGGTGGGCTCTTCGATCCACCACGGGTCGAACTCGGCGAGTTCATTGACCCAATCGATCGCTTGCTGCGCTTCCCAGCGCTGGTTCGCATCGATGGAGATCTTCACCTCGCTGCCCACCGCTTCACGGGCGAGACGCATCCGGCGTCGGTCTTCGTCCAGGTTGCCGCCGACCTTGAGCTTGATCATCTCGAAGCCGTCCGCCACCGCCTGGCGGCTCAGGCGCACCAACTTCTCATCGCTGTAACCCAACCATCCCGGTGTGGTCGTGTAGGCGGGATACCCGTCCAGCTGCAGCTGGGCGATCCGGGTCTCCTTTCCCTGTGAACCACGTTCCAGCAGGTCAAGCGCATCGCGAGGAGTCAGGGCATTTTCAATGTGTGTGAAATCGACGACACTGACGATCTCCTCGGCAGGCATTTCGCTCAGCAGGAGCCAGAGTGGCTTCTTCTCGCGCTTGGCGCGAAGGTCCCACAAAGCATTGATGAGTGCACCGCAGGCCATGTGTGAGACCCCCTTTTCCGGGCCGAGCCACCGCAGCTGCGAATCGTGAACGAGTCGTCGGGCAGCCTCCCCGAGGTCCCCGATGAGCTCGTCGACATCGCGGCCGACCAGCAGCTGTCCGTATGACGTGATGGCCGCGGCGACGATCTCGTTGCCTCGGCCGCAGGTGAACACGAAACCGTGACCACTTTCACCGCTGTCGGTTGAGATGATCACGTAGGCGGAGGAATAGTCCGGGTCCACGTTGACGGCGTCGGAGCCGTCAAGTTCGAGTGAGGTGGGGAAACGCACGTCCTGCGTGCGAATCGATGTGATCTTGGACATTGAGAACTCTCTAACTTTTTAGGTGAAGCCGAGCAGGCCCGGCAGCCACAGGCTGAGCGCGGGAACAAAGGTGATGATGAAGAGCGTTGCGAGCATCGGGATGAAGAACGGTATGACGCCCTTGATGACCCGCGTTACCGGCACGTTGGTCACACTGGACAACACGAAGAGGACGAGCCCGACCGGCGGCGTCAGTAGCCCGATCAGGAGGTTGAAGATCACCACGATCCCGAAATGCACGGGGCTGATGCCGAAGGTCTCGGCCACGGGGCCCAGGACCGGCACCAGGATGAGGATTGCTGCCGTGGGTTCGAGAACTGCGCCGATGACCAACAACAGCACGTTGACCAGGATGAGGAAGACGATCGGACTGGAGGTGAAGTTCAGAATGAATTCCGCCGCGAGTTGCGGGGCTTGCTCTCGGGCAAGAACCCAGCCGAAAAGCGCGGCCGCGGCAACGATGAGCAGCACCGAACCCGTCGTCTCGACGGAACCCAGCAGGATCCGATAGATGTTGCGCCGTGTTAGTGAGCCGTAGATCAACGCGATGACGAAGATGTAGAGCACTCCGACCCCGGCGGCCTCCGTGGGGGTGAATACGCCACTGAGAATTCCGCCGAGAATGATCACGGCGGATCCCATGGCCGGTAGTGCACCGAGCAGAGATCGACCTCGCACGGCCCAGGTGGATTTCGGCAGCACGAGGTGGCGTTGCCGTCGCATGAGCCACCACACCATCGCGCACAGGCAGGCGATCAGCACCAGGGCAGGCAGGATGCCAGCCATAAACAGCGCCCCGACGCTGACGCCGGCCGTGACCGCGTAGATGATGGCCGGAATACTCGGAGGGATCATGGGCGCGATCATTGACGAAGCGCCCGTGATCCCCAGGCTGAACTCCTCGCTGTACCCACGCTTCTTCATCGCAGGAACCTGAATCTTTCCCATGGCTGCGGCATCTGCGATGGCCGCACCACTCATCCACGAGAACCCGAAGCTCGTCGCGATGTTCACGTACCCGAGGCTGCCGCGAATGTGCCCCAGGAAGGCAATCGCCGTGGTGTACAAACGATCCGAAATCCCGGAAACATTAGCGAGGTTCCCGAGCAGAATGAACAGGGGAACCGCGAGAATCGCGAAGCTGTTGACCCCGGACACGGTTCTCTGGACGGCAATCCCCAACGTCGCCGTCGGATCCAGAAGCACGTAGACGAGCGATGGCACCAGGAGCGAAATTGCGACCGGCACTCGCAAGGCGAGCAGGAGCAGCAAGCCCCCAAGCATGAAGAGGAGTATCACGACTGTGGCCTTTCGGGGTCTTCAAGGGCGGTGACGTCTTCGAGGTTCGCCACGGTGACCGGCACCTGATCGGGGTGTCGAATGTTCACGTAGCTGTTGAACACACCGTGGACAAAGATCAGGCCAAAGCCGACAACGGCAGCGGCGTACACGACGCTCATCGGAATGTGGGTTGCCGGCGCGTTCAATTTGGCGGCCGAAAGCGCGAACTGGGTACCGGCGATGGCCATCGAAGCTGACACCGCCAGGACGACTGCGATCGAGAAGTAGTCCACGACGACCGCGGCGACTCCCGTCAGCTTCGCCGCGATCAAATCGACCGTGACGTGCAGTCGCCTGGCCATAACGAATCCAGCGGAGACGAACGTGAGCCACACCAGTGCGAACCGGGCGAGCTCTTCCGTCCACGTAAAGGGAGCGGAGAAGACAAACCGGCTAATCACCTGAGTCAGAATCAGCACAAAGATGAGCACGAGAAATCCCGCAGCCAACAGCCGTTCAACGGTGACAACGGCTCGGATTCCCTTGAACCTTGACTCCAAATAGTCAGGCTCGTCCGGATGAACCATGTCTACTTGTCGCTCTGGATTTCTTTGTACAGATCGCCCCAGGTGACCTCGTTGGGCAGCATCTCCGTGGCCCGCTTCGCGAAGGCGTCTCGGTCGACATTCTCATTGACGATGATGCTGCCATCCGCTTTCCACTCGGCGAGGGTTTCCGTCTCCTGGGTCTCGACGCACTCGCGCACTTCAACCGCTGCGACGTCCATGGCGTCCTCCAGTGCCGTCTGTTCCTCGGAGCTGAGGTCGTCGAAGAGCGCGGTGTTCGTCACGATGTTCACGCCCTGAATCATGTGACCGGTGATGTTGATGTAGTCCTGCACCTCGTTGAACTTGGCCGACGAAATGGTCGGAATGGGGTTTTCCTGAGCGTCAATCACGCCCTGCTGCAGCGCCAGGTAAACCTCCCCGAAGGCCATCGGCGTGGCCGTTCCGCCCATGACCTTGGTGTTGGACAGGTACAGGGGGGCATCAGGCGTGCGAATCTTCACGCCTTCCAGATCGTCGGGACCGTTGATTTCCTTGTTGGAGGTCACCTGCCGGGTACCGTAATACCAACCGGACAACACTTTGATCCCGGTCTCCTCGCTCATGTCATCGTAGATACCCGCCATGGTCGGTCCGGCAATCGTTTTGGCGAAATGATCGACGCTATCGAACAGATAGGCGCCGTCGAGAACGGCGGCCTCGTCATGCCAGACTCCGAGGAACGACGGGCCCGCGATTGCCAGGTCGAGGCCACCGAGGGCGACCTGCTCGAGAGATTCTGCCTCCGAACCGAGCTGACCGCCCGGAAAACTCTCGATGCTGATGCCGCTGCCGTCGAGTTCTCGATTGAGCGCCGACACGCCGCACGTCTCCATCGGATGGCTCGCGTCGTAGACATGGGCCAGTTTCAGAACGCGGGTGTCGTTATTGCCGGACGCGCCCGCGTCACCCGCCGCGACCGGTTCCGAAAGGCCGCAACCGGCCAGCGCGACCGCCGCGACGGCCGCCATGGAAAGGTGCAGGTACAACTTCTTCTGTGCCGCCCGTGAGCCGGTGAGCTGCATGTGGTTCGTCATGTGCGTTCTCCCTTGAACTAATCGATGAGTTGAAACGGTGCTGAAGGTGAATTAGGGGGGACCTGGCCTGCGCTGCGCGGGTGAAATACCCAGACGCTGTGCAAGTTGATCGAGAAGCCGGCCGGTCGAGGCGGTCAGCGGCATCGTTTCGAGGTTGGCCTGAGCCCGGGCGTGTTCGGGATCGCCAGGAGCCAGCACATCGCCTTTCGCTCGAGTGGATGCCCGGATGCGCTCCTGAAGTGTCCCGACGCGCGCTTCCGTGTGTGCGCGTCCGGTAAACGCGTTGCTGTCGATCGCGATCAGAAGGTGGCCTGTGTTCATCCGGGAGCCCGGGTTGTTCCACATGTCTTCGGTCTCATGAGCGAAAGATGCGGTACCCAGTGATGCCGCAATCGCCTCAAGCAGCGCCGAAACGGCCGATCCCTTGTGACCGCCGAACGGCGTCAGTGCCCCGGCCATCGCCTCCCGAGGATCCGTTGTGGGCCGGCCCGAGGCATCCATCGCCCACCCTTCCGGCAAGGTGGTTCCTTCGTTCCTCGCCGCGATGACCTTTCCGTAGGCGCCGGTACTTGTGGCCATGTCTGCGGTCAGTGAATGCGCCCCCGCGCTCGGGGCCCCAATGGTCAGCGGGTTGGTGCCAAGCAGCTTGCCGTCGCCACCGAAGGGGGCCACGGCCGGGCCGGTGGTCGACGTGAGAAATCCGATGAACCCGGAAGCAGAGAGTTGATCGACCCAGAAGGCCCCGGTTCCGTAGTGGCTGCTGTTCTGCACGGCAACGGCGCAGACCCCGCGCTCGGCCGTGTGGGTCATGGCGTAGTCGACCGCCCGGGTCATCGCGACCTGCCCCAGGGCGCCGTCGGCATCGAGCAGGGCGCTGGAACCGGTATCGGCAATCCACTTCATCTCCGGATGGCTATTGATGCCCCCGCTCTCGATGGCCGAGACGTACAGCGGCAAGCGCAGGAGTCCGTGGGAAGCGGTTCCTTGCTGGTCAGCGCCCACCAACGACAGGGCCGTTACCTCGGCGTCGGGTGCGGGGACGCCCACGCTACGGAGAGCCTGGGCGGCGAAGTCACGCAGATCTTCGACGCCGTACGTTACCGGTTTCATCATCATGGCCCCCTCGTTGGAAAAATATGATTCGTTGGAATACTATATATATATGCGAATCCCCGCAACCAGGGTCGGAACATCGAAAGATTTGGAAGACTATCCCCACGCGGTCGACGTTAAGGAAGCTGAAACATGACTCACCCCCAAGGCGACACGCCTGATCCCGTGCCGACGCGACTGACAACGAGCGGCGTCTATGACCTGCTTCGGGCGCAGATTCTCGACAACATCATTCCGCCTGGCACCCGGGTCAATATCGACGCCATCGCCCGCAAGTTCGGAGTATCACCCACTCCCGTACGCGAGGCGCTGCGACGGCTCCAGGGCGACAACCTGCTGGTCACCACCTCAAACCGGGGATACAGCACAACGCCGTTGCTGAATTTACAGGGCCTGCGCGAGCTGTTCGAATTCCGGCTGCTCGTGGAACCATGGGCGGCACGCACGGCGGCAGTCAATCGACTGGAAAATCCCGCGAGCCAGTTGAGTGCCGAACTACAAACCTTCAGAAAACAGGCCGAGGGCAAGGACGACATCCGACAGCAGCTGGTCACCCACGACTCTCGGTTTCATGCGCACATTCTGGCGGCGTCGGGAAACGACGTGGTTCATTACGCCTATGAGCAGACCCACTGCCACCTGCACATCTTCCGCCTGTATCCCGCCGACATGGACGGAAGCATCACCATTGAGGAACATGGCCAGGTTTGGGAAGCCATCCGTGACTGCGAACCCGCCCGGGCCGAAAACGCGATGCACGCACACCTCAAGCAGGCGTTCCAGCGGTTCGCCAAGGCATTTGACGCCCCCGCGGCGGACCGGGCCGGACTCAGTGCCTATCTCCCGCCCCAGCTCGTCATCGACGATGCGCAACACCCGGCGCACCCGACAGACGGAGTATCGAGGGAATGATCCCAGTGAGGGTCGCAGCGTCCGTGCAGACGATGTGCCTGGTGCGTGACGACAAGCGTTCGTGGGAGCCGCGGCCCGCGACGACCGGCAGGCTCACGCCGGGGATGCAACTCTGCGGTGAAGCCCGTGCGACAAACGAGGAACCGGGCGCCGATAGCGAAGTAGACGGCGCATGGCGCGCTGGCTGCCATGGTGGCACGCACTCGACGTGGCCGGGCAATGCGGCACCGCGATCCGCCACCGCATTGAGGAGGCAGGCCGGATACGGCACACTGGGCCGATGAGCACGAATGGGAAGTTGAGTCTCGCCGGGTCGGTGTCCCTCGGGGCCGGTGTCATGATCGGTGCCGGAATTTTCGCCCTCGTCGGCCAGGTCGCCGATCTCGCCGGCGATTGGTTCCCGGTCGCCTTTCTGGCCGGAGCCATTGTTGCGGGGGTCAGCTCCTATGCCTATATCCGGTATTCGAGCGTGAATCCGTCGTCGGGCGGGATCGCAATGCTGTTGAAGGACGCCTACGGTCCCGGTGTCGTGGCAGGCTCATTCTCGCTGTTCATGTACGTTTCCATGGTGATTGCCGAGAGCCTGCTCGCCCGCACCTTCGGCACCTACCTGCTGCGGCCGTTCGGGCTGCAGGGCTCGGCCGTTCTCGTGCCCGTCCTCGGCGTTCTCGCGATCGCGGCCGCCACGATCGTGAACCTGATCGGCAACCGGCTGGTCGAGGGTTCCGCGCTGACGACCGCGATCCTGAAGATCGTCGGCATCGCCGTGCTCGCCATCGCTGGACTCGTGGCTGCCGTCGGGCACGGTGACGGCTTGTTCGCGCAGGCATCCGGCGACCCGGTCGATGTGCTCGGAGTACTCGCCGCAACGACGCTCTGCGTGCTGGCTTACAAGGGGTTCACGACCATCACGAACCAGGGAGATGACCTCCGCAATCCGGAGCGCAACATCGGCCGCTCGATCGTCATCTCCCTGGCAGTCTGCACCGTGCTGTACCTCCTGATCACGGTCTCGGTGAACGCGAGCATCGGCGCAAGCGGTGCCGCTGACGCCCGAGACTACGCGCTGGCCCAGGCCGCCGAACCGATTTTCGGCGCCTGGGGCGTCGGGATCACCGTCGCCGTCGCCGTAATCGCCACGCTGTCCGGGTTGCTGGCGAGCCTGTTTTCGGTGTCACGTCTCTACGCGATGCTGCAGGAGATGCACCAGGCACCATCGCTGCCTCGCCGCATCACGCACCAGCCGCTGCTGATCACCGCCGGGCTCGCGATCATCGTGACCGCGTTCCTCGACCTGTCCCAGATCGCGTCGATTGGCGCGCTGCTCTACCTCACCATGGACATCGCGGTGCAGGGCGGGGTGCTCTTCGCCCTCCACCGCAAGATCAACGCGAGGCGGTGGGTTCCGGGCCTGTCGATCCTGCTGGATCTCCTCATCCTCATTCCCTTCACCGTGCTCAAGGTACAGTCCGACCTCCTTACCGTTCTCGTCGCCGCCGCGATTGCGACCGCCATCGTCGTGGCGCAGGTCATCGCGGTCCACCGCCGATCCACCACCGACGCGCGATAGGCGCCCACCGAGCCGACGAGGTCGCTGCGCAAAACCGGTGTTTTCGCGACACGCCGGTTCGACGGGCCGATTCTCGCGGCGAGTCGCGATTCGGCCGGTTTTAGGACCGGTGCGAAGCTCCCCGGCGACCGGCCCCGGACGCACACCTCTTCCCAAGAGCTGCAGAATTGGATACAGTATCCAAATGCCGACGCCGACTCCTCCCCTACCCCTTGACGGCATCACGGTCGCCGATTTTTCCCGCGTTTTGGCGGGCCCATTCGCCACCATGATGCTGGCCGACTTCGGCGGGGACGTGCTCAAGATCGAACGCCCCACCGGCGACGACACCCGCTCGTGGGTGCCCCCGGTGGACAGCAACGGGATGGGCACCTATTTTTCGAGCGTCAACCGCAACAAGCGATCCGTGGTCTGCGACCTGCGTACCGCCGCCGGGCTGCGCCAGGCCCGCGATATCGCCCTGGCCGCCGACGTGGTGATCGAGAATTTCCGCCCCGGGGTGATGGAACAGTACGGCCTCGATTACGCCAGCCTGCAGGAGCACCGGCCCGATCTGGTCTACTGCTCAATCACCGGCTTCGGCCGGGCCGGCGGCGCCCACCTCCCGGGCTACGACCTGCTCGTCCAGGCGGTCGGCGGCCTGATGAGCGTCACCGGCTCCCCCGACGCCGAACCGAGCAAGGTCGGCGTCGCCCTCGTCGACGTGCTCACCGGGCAGAACGCGGTCGTGGGCATCCTGGCCGCCCTGCGGGTGCGCGACCAGAGCGGGATCGGCCAACGGGTCGAGGTCAACCTGCTCTCTTCCCTGCTGGCCGGCCTCGTCAACCAGGCCTCGAGCACCCTTGCGACCGGCCAGGCCCCCGAACGGATGGGCAATGCCCACCCGAGCATCGCACCCTACGAAACCTTCGTGACCGCGGACGGCCCGCTCGCGATCGCCGTCGGCACCGACAAGCAATTCGATCGGCTCGTGACCGTACTCGGGGTGCCCGCGCTCGCCGGGGACGATCGGTTCCGCAGCAATCCCGACCGCCTCGCCCACCGCGTCGTGCTGAAGTCCCTGCTCGAGGAGCCGCTGCGTGCCCAGCCCGCCGCCCGCTGGGCCGAGCTGCTGACCGCCGAGGGCGTGCCGGCCGGCAAGGTGAACTCGATCACCGAGGCCCTCGACCTCGCCGACGCACTCGGTCTCAACCCCGTGGTTGACGTGACCGATGATCACGGCTCCCGGATGAGTCGCCAGGTCGCCAATCCGATCGCCCTCTCGGTCACTCCCGCACGCTATCGTCGCCCCCCGCCGCTGCTCGGCGAACACAGCGGGGCCACCTTCGAGCCGTCCGGTTCGGCCCCGGCATCCGTCACCGTCCCTGTCACCGACCCGAAAGCACACTCATGACTGACACGTCCGACCTCATCGGCATCGATTCCCTGCTCACCGCGAGCGAGATCGCGCTCCGCACTGGAGTGCGCGACTTCGTCGACGCGGAGATCCGGCCGAACATCGCCCGCTGGTATGAGGCAGGCGAGTTCCCGCTCGAGATTGTGCCCGCAATGGCCAGGTTGGGCCTGCTCGGCATGCACCTGGAGGGTTACGGCTGCGCCGGACGCAGCGCCGTCGACTACGGCCTGGCCGCTCTCGAGCTGGAGGCCGGCGACTCGGGACTGCGCACCTTCGTGAGTGTGCAGGGCTCGCTCGCCATGAGCGCCATCCACAAACACGGCTCCGAGGAGCAGAAGAACGAATGGCTCCCCCGTATGGCCGCCGGCGACGCGATCGGATGCTTCGGCCTCACCGAACCGGGCGCCGGTTCCGACCCGGGCAGCATGACCACCGTCGCCCGCCGCGACGGCGACGACTGGGTACTCACCGGAACCAAACGCTGGATCGGGCTGGCCTCGGTGGCTCAGGTCGCCGTAATCTGGGCGCAGACGACGGGCGGGGTGCGCGGCTTCGTGGTGCCCACCGACACCCCCGGGTTCACGGCCACCGTCATCGGCCAGAAGCTCTCCATGCGAGCCTCCATCCAGTGCGAGATCACCCTCGACAACGTGCGCCTGCCGGCCGCGGCCATGCTTCCCGGCGCCCGCGGCCTGCGCGGGCCGTTCGAGTGCCTCAATGAGGCGCGCTACGGCATCGTCTGGGGTGTTCTGGGCGCCGCCCGCGACAGCTACCTCACGGCGCTGGATTACGCGCAGCAACGCCTGCAGTTCGGCACTCCCCTCGCCGGCTACCAGCTCACCCAGCAGAAGCTCGTGAACATGGCCGTCGAAATCAACAAGGGCACGCTACTGGCCCTGCAGCTTGGCCGCCTCAAGGATGCCGGCACCCTGCAGCCGCATCAGATCTCCCTCGGCAAGCTCAACAACTGCCGCGAGGCCATCGCCATTTGTCGCGAGGCCCGCACCATCCTCGGCGGCAACGGCATTACCCTCGACTACTCCCCGCTGCGGCACGCCAACAACCTCGAAAGTGTGCGCACGTACGAGGGCACCGACGAGGTGCACACCCTCATTCTCGGCCAGCACATCACCGGAATCCCGGCGTTCCACTGACGGGGGCCGAGCGGAATTGGGTTAGAGTTTCCAGCGTGAGACGAGCAGATCGACGGGGGCCCTCGTGAGCGGCGCGCCCGTGGGGTCGCGCAAGCGCCCGCCGACCGCACCGGAATTCGTGCTCGGTGAACTGCGCCGGATGATCGCCGTCGGGGAGCTCGTTCCCGGGCAGCCCCTACGTCAGGACACCCTCGCGGAGCATCTCGGTGTGAGCCGCGTACCCCTGCGGGAAGCACTCAACACCCTCGAGTCTGAGGGCCAGCTCGAGTACGAACCGCACCGCGGCTACCGGGTGGCGCGGCTCTCCCTCAGCGACCTGCTGGAGGTGTACCGCATCCGGGTTCTGCTCGAAACAGAGGCCGTGCGGGCCGCCGTGCACCGCGCCGACGACACGGTGCTCGCCGAGCTGACCGCCGCCGAGGTCGAGGTCGAGGCGGCCAGCGCCGCCGGCGATCTGCTCGCCATGACCGGGGCCAACCGCCACTTTCACTTCGTGCTCATCGCCGCCGCCGGCATGCCGCGCCTGGAGCGCATCCTGCGCACCCTCTGGGACTCCACGGAAACATATCGTTTCGTGTACTACGGCGACGAGAACAACCGGAACCGGGTCGCGCACGAACACGCCGCCATCGTGCAGGCCTTCGCCGACCGTGACGCCGACCGGCTCATTCGACTCCTCGACGAGCACCGCGGGCACGCCGCCGAGGCACTCGAACGCTTGCTGCGCGCTTCCTGACCGATTTCGACAGCCCCGACTCGTGCCGTCAGGAGAGGCGTCTCCGGCGGTCGAGGCGAGCACGGTCAGCGTCCATGCATACCCCCGGAGGTATAGTTCAAGGGTTCCTCGCATCACAGCATCGGGCCGTGCCGCATGGACGACATCGCGGCAGGCGCCGGGCCAAACCAAGATCGGACGCACTACTGTGACACCCACCAATACCACCACCACACTCCCCAGCACGACCTCGATCGATGCCGCCACGCTGCACGGCTGGGTAGAGAATCATGACGACCTCGTCGTGATCGACGTGCGCGGCGCCGCCGAATTCGGCACGCTGCATATTCGCGGCTCGTACCACGTACCGCTCCCCCTGCTCCAGGAGCACACGCAAGAATTCGCCAACCGTATGGGCACCCACGTGGTGCTCGTCTGCCAATCGGGAGCGAGGGCCGAGCAAGCGAGAAGGAGGCTCGGGGAAGCCGGAATGGACGGCGCGCAGGTGCTCACCGGGGGCGTTCCGGCCTACGCCGCCGCCGGCGGTGAGACGGTACGCGGGCGTGCGTCCTGGGCCATGGAGCGACAGGTGCGCATGGCGGCGGGATCCCTGATGCTGCTCGGCGTTCTCGGGGGACGGTTCATCTCCCCGAAGATGCTTCTGCTCGCGGGCGGCATCGGGGCGGGCCTGACCTATTCGGCGGCCACCAACAGCTGCGCCCTCGGGCAGATGCTGTCCTGGATGCCGTGGAATCGATCCGTCACCGAGCCCACCGCGCGTGAAGCGCTCGACCAGCTGTCCGGCCGATCGTGACCACGACCCACGCCTGACCATCGGGATTTCGGCAACCTTCGTAGTATACCCCCCGGGGTATGCTACGCTGTGAAGACCCAAGAGAAGGAGACCACCATGTGTTACCAGATCACGTGTTCACACTGCAAGAAGGCGACCTGGGACGGTTGCGGCCAGCACATCGAGGACGCGCTCTACGGAGTAGCGGAATCCGATCGCTGCACCTGCAACGATCGGGCCTGATTCACCCGAGGGCGTGAGCCCCGTCGGTGATCCACGCCTCACGAAAGCCGGCCTGGTGCAGGCCCGGGTCCAGGCCGCCCAGGACTGGTCACTAGCGCTGGGCGACTCGACGTCGTGCGCCGAGACGAAAGAGGGCCGCGCGCACCCCGCAGGCAAGTTTCACGAGGGAAGAGTCGCAGCCCTGAGTGAGTTGTCTCGAGACATCGCCGACGACTGCGATGCCGGGCGGATCATTGCCGGGGCCGCCGTCGTGCGGATGCGCTGGGCCGGCCGGGTGAGGCCCGGCGCCCGGCGTGACCGTGACTGGGACGCCTACCGCGCCGGAGGCATCCAGGCGATGACCGAGATCAACGCCAGGCAGGGGACGGCCTCCTGACGACGCAGGAACAACCGCCCGGCGCACCGGCACGGAACGCACGTGAAGGAGTATTCTGCCTTGTACATAGCCGTCCGGTCGGGGCGGACTCCGGTTTGAGGAGATGAGAACATGACTTCTGATCCAGTGCCGAGCTCTTCGACGGGACCGCAGCCCTCCTCGCGCCGAGCCGACAAGCCGACGGCGCCGAGCCCCCAGCGCTCCCCCAGGAATCAGTCCCCGGACAAAATCTCGGACGTCACGCGCACCGGGATGATCTGGGTTGCCGTCAGCGCAGGGCTGGTGCTGCTGATTCTGCTCATCATCTTCATCCTGCAGAACGAGGATCGCGTCACCGTGCACTACTTCGGTTTCGCCGGAGAGCTTTCCCTCGGCATGGCGCTGTTCATCGCATCGGTGGCCGGCGGCGTGCTGGTCGCCATTGCCGGAGCAGCGCGCATCCTGCAGCTGCGCAGCCAACGCCGCCGTGCGCCCGGCCGCTCGTCGACTCCGCCCGACGCCGCGAAACCCGGCCCCGCCACACCCGGCCGCACCGGACCCAAGCCCGGGCGCTGACGCGCCGCACACAACGGGGCGACGGCGCACGCCCGCGCACAGCGGGCGCGTGAGCGGATCGCCGCCTGCCGGCCCGGCTTCTGGGCGCGTGCGGCGCCGCGGTGAGGTCAGGCTTCGCACGGGGGCAAGGCAGGGTTTACCTCCGGTTTACGGTCCGGACACGTACGCGAGTCAACGTGTGAGCGCGCTCCCACAGCGCGGATGCAACTCCGCTCACACCCTCGTAAGGAAAAACTGTGCCTCCTTCTCGCACCGCCGCTACCGCGGCTGGTTTGCTCTGCCTGTCCCTTCTCGGCCTGACCGCATGCAGCAGTGCCGCATCCGGTGTCGCCTCCGAGGGCGGCGACACGCCGACGCTCGTCGTCTACACGAACTCCGGCTCGGATGGCCGAGACACCTGGTGGACCGAGAAGGCGGCCGAGGCCGGCTTCGACATTCAGATTGTCGCCGCAGGCGGTGGTGACGTCGTGAACCGTCTGGAGGCAGAGCAGAACGGACCGGTCGCGGACGTCGTGTTCGGCCTGAACAACATGTATTTCACCCAGCTCGACGCCGATGGACTCGTCACCCCGTACACGCCGGCCTGGTCCAGCGACGTGGACCCGTCTCTCGGCGACACGACCGGCGACGCGGCGTTCTGGCCGCTGGTGCAACAGGCGACTGTTCTCGTCTACAACCCGGCGGCGTACACGGCCGACGACGCGCCGACGAGCTGGACGGACCTCGCCACCACCCCACGCTTCGAGGGCACCTACGAGGTCGTCAACCAGACGGGCCTGGGCGGCGCAACGACACAGCTCATCCTCGCGGGCATCGTCAGCGAGTATCGCGACGACAACGGTGACCTCGGCGTGTCCGACGACGGCTGGAACATCGTCAGAGCGCTCTTCGCGAACGGACTGCCCGCCGAACCCGACGTACCGCTATTCCAACGCATTGCCGATGGCACGGTGAACGGCGGGCAGATCTGGACGTCGGGAATCCTCGGCTTTGAAGAGCAGTACGGCGTGCAAACGACCGTGGCGCAGCCGGCGGAAGGCGTCCCGTTCGCGATCGAGCAGGTTGCTCTCGTCGCCGGAAGCGGGCATGAGGAGCAGGCGCAACAGTTCATCGACTGGATGGGCAGCGGCGACGTTCAGGGCGCGTTCGCCCAGAAGTTCAACGCCGCCCCCGTGAACGACCGTGCGGCCGAGCAGGCAAATCCCGAGGCCGTCGACCTTCTCGAAGGCGTCAAGCACCAGGACATCGACTATGCCTGGGCCAGCGAGCACATGGGCGACTGGGTCGAGAAGATCACCCTGCAGTACCTGCAGTGAGCGAGCCGACGGACTTCGCCGTCGAGTTCGACGGCGTGAAAGTAACCTACGGCGATTTCGTCGCCATCCCGGATCTGCACCTGGGAATCCGTGAAGGTGAGTTCTTCACCTTCCTCGGCCCCTCGGGCTGCGGGAAAACAACAGCGCTGCGCACGGTGGCCGGGTTCGTGAACCCGGCCCGCGGCGCGGTACGCATCAAGGGCACGGACGTCACTCGACTTCCCAGTGACGCTCGGGGCGTGGGGATGGTCTTTCAGAACTATGCGCTGTTCCCCAGCATGACCGTGCGCGACAACATCGGCTACGGTCTCCGGGTTCGGCGCGTTGACCGTGCCGGCCGCCAGCAACGTGTGGACGACGTCGCCCGACGGGTCGACCTCACGAGCGCGCAGCTCGATGCGCATGTCGCCGACCTGTCGGGCGGCCAGCAGCAGCGCGTCGCCATCGCCCGAACCATGGTGATGCAGCCGGACATCCTGCTCCTGGACGAACCCCTATCCAACCTCGACGCGAAGCTGCGCGTGCAGATGCGCGCCGAGCTGAAAGCCGTGCAGTCCGATTTCGGCATCACCACGGTCTACGTCACTCACGATCAGGATGAGGCCCTCACGATGAGCGACCGCATCGCCGTGTTCAACCAGGGCAGCATCGAACAGGTCGGCACACCCGACGAGGTGTACGCCGACCCGCAAACGGAATTCGTGTGCAACTTCGTCGGGGAGAGCTCGAAGCTCTCGCCCCAGGTGGTGCGGAACATGGGGCTCGCCCCCACCGCGTCGTACGTGCGGGTGGAGCGAGCAGCGCTTGCGCCGCGCACACCGACGGCCATCCGGGTTCAGGGGCGGGTGGAGGACGTCGCGTATCACGGCATGCACATCCGGTATTCGGTCGGCGCCGTTGGTTGCACGGTGAAGGTGCTCGCATCACCGACCGAACACCGGCTGCAGAAGGGCGACGACGCGTCGATCTACATCGACCCCTCCGATGTGTTGCAGTTTGACGACACCGGGCGCCGCATCCAGACCCGCGTGCTCTCGCACACGGCGGTTCCGGCGTGACGCGCCTCGGCCGGATCGCGCGTTCCCCCTTCTTCCTGGTGATCGGAACGATCACCATCTGGTTCACGGTGGCGTTCCTCGTGTGGCCGAACATCGCGGTGATCACGGCGGCGTTTGCCCCCGACGGTCACATTTCCTTCGACGCGTTCGACAAGATCGCCTCGTCCGAGCGCGTACAGCGATCGCTGTTCAACAGCGGGCTGCTCGCCGCGACGCTGGCGGTCTCAACCAATATTGTGGGCGTTTTCATCGTGCTCGTGACGAGCTATTTCCGCGTGCGCGGGGCACGGCTCCTCTGGTTCGGATACGCGACGACATTCATTTACGGTGGCGTGGTGCTCGCCAGCGGCTACCGTGCCATCTATGGCAGGGGCGGTATCGTGACCGGGTGGCTGCAAGGATTCCTGCCGGCACTGCCGGAAGACTGGTTCTCCGGCTTCCCGGCGGTGCTGATCACGATGACATTGGCGACGACCACGAACCACATGCTGTTCGTGTCCACGGCGATGTCGCGCATCGATCAGCAAAGTGTCGAGGCCGCACAACTGATGGGGGCCGGCCCCTGGCGCATTCTTGGCACGATCGTGTTCCCGACCCTCCGTCCGGTACTGTTCGCGGTGACGATCCTCTCGTTCCTCACCGGCCTCGGGGCACTCAGCGCCCCCCAGGTGCTGGGCGGGACCGACTTTCAGACCGTCGCCCCGACAATCCTCACCCTCGCCAAGAGCGATTCCTCACGGGACGTCGCCATGCTGCTGGCTCTGATCCTCGGCGTCGCCACCATGGTGCTCCTGCTGGTGTTCGCTCGCATGGAGCGCGGCGGCACGTACTATTCTCTCGCCCGAGTGTCGTCCCGGCTGGAGAAACAGCAGCTGCGCAGCAGCACCGGAAACACCGTCCTGCATGTGGCGGCCTACGGCCTGTTCGTGCTCTACACCCTGCCTGTTGTGCTGATCGTGCTCTATTCCTTCCTGCCCACCACGGCGATCGTGAGCAATCAGGTGTCCCCGGCAGATCTCACGATGGCCAACTACATGCGCGTGTTCAGCGGAAAGGCTGCCCTCTGGCCGCTGCTCGTGAGTATCGGCTACAGCTTTTTGGCGGCTTTCATCTGCGTGCTGGGCATGCTGTTCGTGGTGCGGATGCTCACCCAGCACCGTAACTGGATCACGAAGGCACTCGAGGTGCTGCTGCATATCCCCTGGGTTCTTCCCGCGGCGTTGGCCGCGCTCGGCCTCGTCGTCGCGTACGACCACGCCACACCGATCCTCGGCGGGGTCGTGCTCACCGGCACGGCGGGCATCCTGCTCGTCGCGTATATCAGCGCTAAGATTCCGTTCACGCTGCGCCTGTTGCGGGCCGCGTTCGTCACGCTCGACTCGTCGCTGGAGGAGGCAGCACGCAACCTCGGCGCCTCTCCGTTGCGTATTCTCCGCGACATCGTGCTGCCGCCGGTGTTTCCTGTCGCCATCGCGGTGTTCGCCCTGAACTTCAACTCGCTGCTGGACGACTACGACCTCGCCGCGTTTCTCGCGCATCCGCTCTATCAGCCGCTCGGCGTGGTCATCCGCGCAAATACCTCGGGCGACCTCAACCCCGACGCGATCTCGAACAACTTCGTCTATACCGTGCTCCTGATGATCGTCACCGGCCTCGTGATGACGCTCGTGTACTGGCGACCGAAGCGTCGGACCCCCGCCGCACGCACTCCCCTTGTCACCCCCGGCACGGTCCAGGCGCCCCGCCCTACGCAGGAAGTCCACGCATGATGTCTCCCACCGCGACCGGCTCGGCCCTCCAATCCGCGCTCGCCAGTCACCGATACCGGGGCCGAGCGCTGGTCATGGCGCACCGCGGCACCGCCGGTGCTACCGTTCCCGAGAACACGGCCCGAGCGTGCCAGGCGGCTGTTTTGTCCGGGGCGGACATCGTTGAAATCGACGTCATCGAGTCGACGGACGGCGTGTTCTTCGCCTTCCACGACGGCGAAGAGCCCAGCCGTCTCGGCCGTGACATCGACCTGAGGGAACTGCACTCGAGCGAGATCGCGACGCTCCCGTTTGCCGGGATTATCACGTCCGGCATGCCGGCGGTCGTGGAGACCCTGCACACCGTTCTGAGCGGACTCTGGGGCCGGTTCCCCGACGCGTTCGTCAACCTCGACAGGTCCTGGCCGTACTGGCCTGGGCTGCTGCCGTTCCTCGACGGCTACGGCAACCCGCAACGACTTATCCTGAAATCCCATGTCGCGGACCGGGACTGGCGGATTCTCCAACGACACGCGGTCAAATACCCGTACATCGGCATCTGCCGCACCGTCACCGACGTCGACGACGTTCTCGCCGCACGCGATCTCAACCTCGTCGGCCTCGAACTCATCGCGAGTGACCAACACAGCCCCTTCTACGATCCCGACTACCTCCGCGGGCTTCGGGACCGCGGGGTGCTCCTCCTCGCGAACGCGGAAATCGTCGGCAGCGAAAACCTGTTCGCCGGACACGACGATGATGAGTCCCTGTTCGGGTCAGCGACGGGCGGCTGGAACCGGCTTCTCGCTCTCGGATTCGACATCATCCAGACCGACTGGCCCTGGCTGCTTCGACGCGCGATCACTGCGCAGCGTCGCGGCGAGCGCGACGCCCGTGACGCTCCCCCGTGCGCCTGTCGGTGAGTCCCGTCGCACCGAACCGGCCCACGATGGTCGACGTTGCCGCCGCCGCCGGCGTCTCCAAGGCAACCGTCTCGCGTGTTCTCCAGCAAAGGGGCCGGTTCTCGCCCGAGAGCCGGCTGAAGGTTCTCGTCGCCGTTCGAGAACTCGGATTCGTTCCGAACGTGATGGCCTCCGAGCTCGCATCCAAGCAGTCGACGGCCGTGGGACTGCTCCTGCGGGACGCGTCCAACCCCGCGTATGCGGCGCTGTTCGTCGAACTGGCACGCGCGGCGCGCGACGCGGATGTGCCGCTCATCTCCATGACGGTGCATCACGACCGACGAGGCGGCTTCCAGGTGCAGGCGCTTCAACGTCTGATCGGCATGCGCGTCGCCGGTCTCATCGTTGCCACGGGCGATGTCACCTCTGACCAGCTGAGCGCGTTCCGCGACAGCGTTCCCATTCTTCGTGCCGGCCGTCCCGAAGCAGCCGCGTACATCAACGCCGTCTCGTACGACGAGCTCGACAACTCCCGTCTGATCACCGAGCACGTGCTTCACGCGGGGCACGAGCGAATCGCCGTCATCCAGCCCACCGAGCACGGGTCCCTTCCCGAGCACGTGCGCGCGCAGACGATGATCGAACTCATCAGAGCCGGCGGACGCACCGTGCACGTCATTCGCGCCGACGAAGCCGACGACGGCGTGCAGGCCGCCCTTGCACTCGTCGTCGACGCGGGCGTGACGGCGATCATGACACCCACAGACAAGCGACAAATGACCGTGATGAGAGGCGCCCTCCGCCTCGGACTGACCGTCCCCGGCCTCGTCTCTGTGACAGGCATGGACGGCCTCACCCCCGGCAGTGACCTCCTCGGGCTCACGACCGTCCGCCTGCCCGTGGAAGAACTCGCCACCCGCGCCATGGCCCGGATGACGCAGCTCATTCGAGGCGAGCACCCCGCGCTCCGCCACGAACGATTACAAGGAGTCCTCGTTCCGGGCACGACACTCGCGAGCCCCCGCGCGCGGGAGTGACCTGACGGATCGGAGGGAGCGTCGATCGGAACGAGCCTTCCTCGCGGGCTCTACGGCAGAGGGCCGCGCCGCGCCAGAATCCGGGCGAACAGGGCGTGCAGGAGCGGGAAGACCGACAGGGCCATGAGCACCGTGCCGAACACGGCGTCATCGGCGCGGAGCAGGATCCCGCCGATCAGCAGGGCGGCGAAGAGAACGGCGGAGAGAATCTGCCGTCCGGTGCGTTCAAGGCCGGCCAGGCGCCGCTCCAGCCGCGGAGTCTGCACCGAGACTGTGCCCTCATCGATCCGGGTGGCGAGGTCGTCGAGCCGCTGCGGCAACCGGGCGATGATGCCCGCAACCGCCATCGCCTGCCTGGCAGCATCCTGCACCAGGTTGCCGCCCTCGGCTCGGATCAGTTGCGCGGAGTACGGCTCGACGGCATTCCAGATGTTGAAGCCCGGGTCGAGCGAACTGCACATGCCCGAGGTCAGAGACATCGCACGGATGACGAGCAGAAAGTTCTCGGGAAGCTGGAACGGCAGCGAGCGCACCACGTCACCGAATTCGAGGGCGAAGGCGCGAAACTCGCGCGGGTCGACGTCCTGCAACTCGGCGAAACCCATCCCGCCGAACCGGGCGAACAGTTTCGTCATGGCGCGTTCGAGTTCGGCGGTGTCCGCCGACGGCAGCAGCACACCCACCTCCTGAATACCGGACACCATCCCCTTGCCATCGCGTGACGCGGCGGCAATGAGCAGCTTCCGAAGCCCCTGCCGCAGGGCGTCGGGAACGTCGCCCATCATCCCGAAGTCGATGAAGGTGAACTTCCAGGCCCGGTGGCCGTGCGATTCGGCGTCGGCGTCGCCGAGCGGCGTCACGAAGATGTTGCCGGGGTGCGGGTCGGCGTGAAAATAGCCGTAGCGGAAGAGCTGGTCGAACATTACGGCCGCGAACTCGGTGGCGACCTCGGACGGGTCGATGCCCGCCGCCCGGAGCCCGTCGCCATCGTTGATCTTGATGGCGGTCACGTCCTGCAGGGTCAGCACCCGCCGGGTGGTGCGCTCCCACACCAGGTCCGGAACGCTGACCCGAACATCTCCGGCGAACTGCTCGGCAAAGCGTTCGGCGTTCGCCGCCTCGTGCAGGTAGTCGATCTCCTCGAGGCTCGTGAACGCGAACTCCTCGACGAGGGCGGGCATGTCGACCCGGTCCGACACCAGGTGAACGTGGCTCAGCCAGCGGGCGACGCGGCGGAGCGCACTAAGGTCGACATCCACGATCGTGCTGATGCCCGGCCGTTGAATCTTGACGACGACGTCGAGCAGTCCGGTCTCGGCCGCATCCGCAGGAGAAAAACGGGCGCGGTGCACCTGGCCGAGGGATGCGGCCGCGAGCGGGGTCGGATCGATGAACGAGAACGCGCGCTCGAGGGTCACCCCCAGTTCGGTTTCGGCCAGGGCGCGGATGGCGGGGAACGGCACCGGTGGGACCTCGTCTTGCAGGCCCTCCAATTCCTTGGTGATCTCCGGCGGCAGCACGTCGAGGCGGGAGGACATGAACTGGCCGACCTTGATCATGAGACCGCCAAGATCGACCGCGAGCACGTGGAACCGTTCCGCGATGCGCTGCAGGCGCGCCGACCGGTTCCTCGCCGCCAGCCGGGCGAGCCCGATCCGTGGAAGGAACAGCTCGTACCACCAGGCCTGCACCAGATATCGGGCCGCGAACCGCAGGATCCTGCGGGAGCGGGCACGCATGTTCCCGACGTCGGTCATGGAATCTCCTTCACGCCGACGTGCTGTGGGCACTCGGTCAGTCCTGGGCGAGGATGGAGTAGAGCTTACGACGCGCCTCGTCAAGCACGGCCACGGCCTGCTTCACCTGGTCCGCGTTGCCGGAACGCCCCACCTGTGCGGCCGCCTGGGCCAGGTCGATGCCGGCCTTGGGCAGCGCCGTCGCCCGCCCGCTGTCCCGAGCATTCGGCGCCTCCCACGGTGCCGGCTGGTCGGCAGCGGCATCCACGATTCGTCGCCCTTCGTCGGTGAGCGAGAAGGTTTTACGCCCGTTGGATTCCTCCGCGGCGATGACGCCCTCGTCGGCCAGCAACTGCAGCGTGGGATACACCGAGCCGGGGCTCGGCTTCCACGCGCCGCCACTGCGCTCCTCGATCTCCTGAATGATCTGGTAGCCGTGCATCGGCTTCTCGGCGAGCAGCGCCAGTACCGCCGCACGCACGTCGCCGCGGCCTGCCCTCGGTCCTCCGGTCTTGCGGTCGAACTGTCCGCGCAGTTGGTCCATGGCGTCCCACACGACGGAACCCGGCCAGCCCTCGCCGCCACCGCCCCGGTGTCCCCCGAAGCCATCGCCCATAAATGACCCAGTCATGATGTCCTCCTCAGTGCCCGAGCCACCGCGGCTCGGCGATACTTAACGATATATCGCCCACCGGCGCGTGGCGAGACCTCCGGGCATCTTCTCAGCACCACGTCGGCGACAGACGCTTGCGCACCCGGCGGGTCAGAAACGCGTGCTGCCTCGATCACGACCAGTCATCGGAGGATGCGCCGCTGAGCCACGGGGAAGGTAGGCTCGGCCTGCGGATGCCGACCGAACGCGCGCCGGGCACCGTGAACGCCGACCGTACGCCGGAGGAACCTCATCATGATCCGCACCCTCGTCCGCGACTACGAACACATCCATACGACCATCGGCATCAGCGGCAACCTGTTGTTCGTTGTGGGTTCGGTGCTGTTCTACACCGCTTTCGAGTCGTACTACACGATTGCGGTGTCGCTGTTCGTGGTCGGCTCTGTCTGCATGTTGATCGGCGCGGTCGGGAACGGGCTTCGCCGCATGGAGCAGCGCCGCGAGGACAAGGCCCGCTCGCGCACCTGACGCTGCGCGGCTCCAATACGCGACGACATGCTCGCGCTCCGCGCCAGCGTGGCGGTGGCGCTCCGGGTCTAGGCTGGCGCCATGAATTTCGAGGAGACGCCACTGCCAGGAATTGGGATTCGCCGGGAAATCACGGTCGCGGCCGGTCGGAGGGTGGGCGTGATCATCCACCGGGACGGCCGGTCGGAGCTGATGATCTCCCGGTTGGGTGACCCCGATGCGACACTCGCTTCGGTGCCGCTCACCGTCGAGGAAGCGGCGGCCCTGGGAAGCCTGCTCGGCGGTGCGCAACTCGTCGCCCAGTTGACGGCGGAACACCGCGACATGCCGGGCGTGAGCACCCAGCAGATCCAGATCGGCGGGGCGTCACCGTTCAGCGGCCGGACACTCGGTGAAACGCGTCTGCGCACGCGCACGGGCAGTTCCATCGTCGCCGTACTCCGCGACGGGAACGTTCTGCCGTCGCCGCGGCCGGATTTCGCGCTGCTACCGAACGACGTGTTGATCGTTGTCGGCACGACGACCGGGTTGGCCGCCGCGGTCGAAATCCTCCACCCGAGCTGAGCTGCCCGGTGAACACCACGACGTTGTCGTTGATCGAGCTCGGGGTTGTTTTTCTCGGGCTGGGGGTTCTGGGGCACCTGGCGAGCCGTATCGGGCTCCCGTCCGTGCCGCTCTATCTGCTCGGCGGACTGGCGCTGGGACGCAGCGGAATACTGGAGTTCTCCGGGGACGCGGACGTCGGCGGGATCGCCAGTGAAATCGGCGTCGTGCTACTGCTGCTCATGCTGGGTTTAGAATATACGGCGACCGAGCTCGTCACCGGGCTGCGTCAGTCCTGGTTGGCGGGCGTGACGGATCTCGTTCTGAACGTCGTCCCCGGCGCGGCGGTCGCGCTGATGTTGGGATGGGGGCCCGTCGGCGCACTGGTCATGGGCGGTGTCACCTACATCTCCTCGTCGGGGATCATCGCCAAGGTGCTCGGCGATCTCGGCCGCCTCGGCAACCGCGAAACACCCGTCATTCTCTCGATCCTGGTGATCGAAGATCTCACCATGGCCCTGTATCTGCCCATTCTGGTGGCCGTTCTGGCCGGTGCGACCATTCTGGCCGGGCTACAAGCGGTGGCCATCTCGATACTGGTCCTCGCGGTCATCATGGTGGCCGCGCTTCGCTACGGACATGTGGTCTCCAACGTCATCGCCAGCCCCGACCGGGAGTCGTTCCTGCTCAAACTCATCGGTGCGGCCCTGCTGGTGGCCGGTGTCGCCTCGGCAATGCACGTTTCCGCCGCCGTCGGCGCGTTCCTCCTGGGGATTGCGATTTCGGGTGCCACGGCCCGCGACGCAGCCCGCGTGCTGGAACCCTTGCGCGACGTCTTCGCCGCGATATTCTTCTTCCTGTTTGGGCTGAACACCGACCCCCGCGGGATTCTCCCCGTGCTCGGCATCGCCCTGCTGCTGGCGGCCGTCACCGCCACGACCAAGGTGGCCACGGGGTGGTGGGCCGCGCGTCGGCAAGGAATCGGCACCCTGGGCCGGGCGCGGGCCGGAGCAGCGTTGATCGCCCGTGGGGAGTTTTCAATCGTGATCGCCGGGCTGGCCGTCGCATCCGGATCGGTCGACGACGGACTGGCGGCGCTCGCGACGACGTACGTGCTCCTGCTCGCCGTGACGGGTCCAATTGCGGCGCGGTTCGTGGAACCGATCGTCCGGGTAGTCAGCCGAAGACCGCGCGGCACTCCCGGGCTCCCAGAAGCGGAGTGAATCTGAACGCTCGTTCAGGGGCCGTCCCCGCCGGCGTGCCCGGGCGAGCGTTAGTGCGCGGAACCGGCAACAGTCGCCGCGGGTACCTCGATGAGGCGCCCCGAGGCCACATCGAAGATGAAGCCGTAGACCGGGATTTCGCCGGGAACAAGGGGATGCGCCTTGATGCGCGCGATGTCCTCGAGCACGCTCTCAGCCTGGTCGGCGATGGTCAGCCAGTCGATGTACTTCGCCTCGGCGGACCCCGGGCCGGTACCAACATCGGTGAACCCGTCATCGCCCAGAGCGGCCGTCTCCAGGCTGTTGGCCAACAAGTCGCGCATGACGCCGTCAGTGAAAAACTCCATCCCGCAGTTGGAGTGGTGGATGACGAACCATTCCTTGGTGCCCAGGAGTTTGTACGAGATGACGAGCGACCGGATGGCATCGTCGGATGCGCGTCCACCCGCGTTGCGGATGACGTGCGCGTCACCTTCGCTCAGGCCGGCGTACTTCGCCGGATCCAGGCGCGCATCCATGCAGGTGAGGATCGCGAAGCCGCGCGCTGGCGGCAGACCCAGTTCAGACTTGTCCCCGAAAGTCTCGGCATATGCGGCGTTCGCGGACAGGACTTCTTCGAGCACCGACATGGCGGGTTCCTTACGGGTTGGGCTGATGGTGTGCCGTCTGACACATCGACAGCGTAGCCATCGACCCGGCAGGAGACCCGAATGTTTCGTAAGATTCCGACAGCGCGACGGCGGGCCGCCTGCGCCGTCCCAACCGCCGGCGGACCGTCACAGTGACTCCAACGGCACGGTCCCATCCGTCAGCCGGTCGAGGTCCACCGGGTTGCCGCGGCGAATAATGCCTTGCACGGCCTCGTTGACATCCCAGACATTGACGTTCATGCCGGCGACCACTCGTCCGTCCCGCACCCAGAAGGCGATGAACTCGCGCCCTGCCCGGTTGCCGCGGTAGACGACGTCGGCGCCGCTGGCCAGTGGCCCGAATCCCGAATACTCCATTCCGAGGTCGAACTGATCGGTGTAGAAATAGGGGATGTCGTCGTAGCTCGTGCTCTGGCCCAGCAGGGAGCGGGCTGCCGCCTTGCCGCCGTTCATCGCGTTTGCCCAGTGTTCACTGCGCAGGCGCATCTTCGCCAGAGGGTGGTAGGCATTGGCGATGTCACCGGCGGCCCAGATGACCGGATCGCTCGTTCGCAGCGATGCGTCCACCAGAATGCCGCCGTCGATTTCCAGCCCGGCCGCCTGGGCGAGTGCGATGTTCGGCGTCGCCCCGACAGCGATCACCACGAGGTCGGCGGCGATGACCTCGCCGGACGTGAGCCTCACGCCGGTCGCGCGCCCGTCCGATCCCACAATCCCTTCCACCACGACCGACGGTCTCAGCACAACCCCGTGCTGCACATGCAGGTCGGCGAATACCTGACCCAACTCGTCGCCCAGCGCGTTCGCCAATGGAATCGCACCCCGTTCGAGGATCGTGACGTGGTTTCCGAGAGTTCGTGCCGTCGCCGCGACCTCCATACCGATCCAGCCCGATCCGATCAGCAGGAGTCGCGTGCCGCCGCCCGACAACCGGGACCGGAGCACGTCGGAGTCATCAACCGTGCGCAGGTGGTGCACCCCCTCGAATTCGACGCCCGGGACCGACAGGCGGCGCGCGGCCGAACCCATCGCGAGGAGCAACCCGCCATACGGGACGGCATCCCCGTGATCGGTGTGCACAACGCGCGCACTGGTATCGATGCTCATCACCGTCGTTTCGAGCAACAACTCGACGTCGTTCTGGGCGTACCATTCCTCGGGGTCCACAAACACCGAATCGCGGTCGGCGGTACCGCCCAGGTAGTCCTTGGAGAGCGGGGGGCGAATGTACGGCCGGTGCGCCTCCGCACCGATGAGCCGAACCGACCCGGTGTAACCCTCCTCACGCAGCGTTCGGGCGGCGGACGCGCCGGCGAGCCCCGCACCCACGATGACGAATCCCTCGGAATTCTGCATGAGACCCTCTCCGCGCCGGCGTCTGGTCAGTTGCGTTCGGACCGATTGTAGGAGTACCGCCGCCACTCCACAATGGTTACCGACCCCGCGCGCCGGCAACATGGTGGGCTCACGATGCGTCTCGACGTGGCGGCGTTGGGTGAACCTGCCGGAAGGTCGGCTCGCGATGAAGGTGGAACGTGGTCCTGCGGATCAGCACGTGATCGGTGTGGGGCGGAGCAGGAAGCCGGGGTCAGGGGTAGACGCCATAGCGGCGGAGAGCACCGAGCAAGTCGCGGGTGAGGGGCAGTCGGGCCAGTTCCGCGGCGGTGAACCAGCAGGCGTCGGCAGCGTCGTCGGCGGCGACCGGCTCGCCGCTCACCCAGGTCGCGGCGAAATCGTGGATCTCGTAGGTGCCGCCGCGCCCGTCCGGCCGGTCGAGGATACCGAGTTCCCGGTCGATCCGCACGATGACCCCGGTTTCTTCCCGAACCTCGCGCGCGGCCGCTGCCTCGACGGTCTCACCGGGCTCGGCTTTCCCGCCCGGCACGCTCCAACGCCCGGCCTCCGGAGGCTCGGACCGCAAGACAAGCAGGAAACGACCGTCGTCGGCCGTCACGATCGCGCCCGCCGCCAGAGTGATGCCCATGCCGACAGACTAGGCCACGACTCCCTGCACGGCTCTCACTCCGGGAACCCCAGTCCTAACAGGACGGGGCGGATCGCTGGCGACCGCACCGTCCTGGTCCGTCCCCCGAAAATACTTGAGCTAGGATCGGCGGCATGGAGAACAAGTCGGCAGTGCCCCCAACACAGTTGTCGCACCAAGAGTGCTGGAGTTTGCTGCGGGAGGCGTCTGTGGGCCGCCTGGCGGTGTGGCATGGAGACGGCCCCGATATTTTTCCGATCAACTACGCAACGGATCACGGAACGGTAATCTTTCGGACGGCGCCGGGGACAAAGCTTGCAGCCGCCCTGAGCGACAATCCGGTAGCAATGGAAGCCGACGGAATCGATCCGCAAGTGGGAGAGGCCTGGAGCGTCGTGATTCGGGGTAAGGCCGAGCTCCTGACGCAGACCGACGATGTTCTCAACACATTCTCCCTGCCGTTGTCTCCCCTGCAGGACGGTAAGAAAGACCACTTTGTCCGGGTCGTGCCAGAGTCAATCTCGGGGCGCCGTTTCAAGATTGTTCCCCCCAGCACGTGGTCGACCCCGGCTGAGGGCAGAACACGCTCGGCCGACGAATAGCAGAAGGCAGCCGCCGAACTGAGGCTTGGTCACCATTCTCCCAGCTGGGAAACATACCGTGGGGGCAATGCGCTTGGCTTCACGGAGATTCCCTCGTCGCATCGACGGACATCCTCTCATCAGCAGGCGCAGCATTCCGGCCCCACGCGTGGCTCGGATTGCCCTGGTGATGGCGCGAGGATCCACACCGCTGACCTGCGCACGGGCGCTCGTCACGACAACGAGAGATGACATTCATGCCCACTTCCCTGCCGATTTCCACACCAGCGCGCGGAGCCGCCTCGGGTGCCAGTGCGTAGCGGCGCGAAGGCCCCGCTGAGGCAGGGCGCTTTCGGCGCCGCAGCCATGGTGTTCACCGCGTTGCTCACCGTCAGCGTCGCGGTGCCGGCCCACGCCGTGAATATGGACGCATCCACGACGAGCGCGCCGGCAGCGACCGCATCCACCCTCGCCGCGCAGAGCCTGCCGACAAGCACCGCGGCGATAACCACTGTGCGCCCTGGATTCACGGCGAAGGACATCCCCAAGCCCCCGCCCCCAGCAGAGTCGGCCGCCGCCGGCCTCTCCGCCGGACCCGCGATACGCTGGCCGTTCTCCGGCCGTGTGCCGATCGCTGGAGGCTTCGGCCCGCGCGCATCGCCGTGCGCGGGATGCTCCAGCTTCCACAAGGGGCTTGATATGAACCCCGGCGCGGGGACGCCCGTGCACGCGATCGCCGCCGGAGTCGTACGATTTGCGACCCCGAACGGCAACACCGGCCTCGGCGTGCACGTGATCATCGACCACCAGATCAACGGCCGCCTCGTGAGCAGCCTCTACGGGCACATGCAGCTCGGCAGCCTCACCGTGCGCCAGGGCGAAAGCGTGGCCGTCGGCCAGACGCTGGGACAAGTGGGTAGCACCGGGCAAAGCACCGGCCCGCACCTCCACTTCGAGATCCTCCTCGACGGGGACACTCCCACTGACCCCTACGCCTGGGTATCGGCGAGGGCGGGCCGCCCGTAGGTCCGCCACGGGGGCGTTCCGACCGCCGCGCGTGACGGCGTCACACGTGCGCTACTGGGTTCTGGCCGCACGACCCAGCCCAGGGCGTCTCGCCACCACCGTCCGAGCACCTTGGGGTCGTGACTATCGACGACGACTTCTTCCCACATCAGTGACATGTTCCACACAGTACCCCCGACGACGCTCGCGGTAAGGGAGCGCTGGGATTCCGCGTGCTCCCGGTGTTGCCGAACGCCGGTGGTATCTTAAGCCAGCAAGGGATGCCTATCCCAGATCTCGGGTACCACGATGGCCGGAACGATCCGCGTTAACCTCCTGGGCGGGGTCGAAGTCGCCGGCGCGGTCTCCGGTCGGTTTCGAAGTTCGCCACGCGCCCTGTCGCTGCTCGCCTACTTGGTGAGCCATCCGGAAAGTCCACAGCCGCGCGCTCACCTTGCGGCCGTATTGTGGCCCGACTCCGAAGATGCGCAGGCTCGCACGAACCTGCGTCGGGAGCTGCACAATTTGCGCGCCCAGCTCGGCGACAACGAATGTTTGCGGGTGGACGGGGGTTCGTTATGCTGGCGCCCGGGTCCCGACTGCACGGTTGATGTGCAGGACTTTCTCGATGCCTGCGAGCGCACGGTTGCTGCATCGGCCGCCGGTGACCGCGCGGGTGCCGAACAGCATGGCGGCCGCGTTCTCGCCCTGTATCGCGGGCCGTTCCTGCCCGGCAGCGATGACGACTGGGCGCTGACCATCCGGCAGGAGCTGAGACAGGCCTGCGTCGATGTGTGCGACCGCGTCGCGACGTTTTGGCTGACGTCCGGCGATCCGACGGCCGCGGCCGTCTTTGCCCGACGGCGAGTTCTGCTCGAGCCGTTGGAAGAACAGGGATACCGCATGCTGATGCAGGCGCAGCGGATGACTGGGGACGGGCCAGGTGCCGTGCGCACCTACCACCAGTGTGCCTCCGTGCTGGAGCGTGAGCTGGAGGTCGAACCCTCGCCGGCCACCCAGGCTGAACTGGATGCCGTTCTGTCCGCTCTCGACCGGGCGCCAGGGGGCGGCGGGGCCGATCCCACCGACGTACCCGCGTGGTCCCTGGCATCGGGATGGGTCGGCCGCGACGCAGAGCAGAGCCGGTTGTTGTCCGCATGGAGCGGCGCGCAGACCGGCTGCCGTCTCCTGGTCGTGTTGGGTGAGGCCGGAGTAGGAAAGACCAGGCTGGTGGCGGAGGTTGCGGCCGCTGTACGCCGGCAGGGCGCCGTGGTCGCGACCACACGATGCTTTGCGGCGACAAGCGCCGTGCCGCTCGCTCCTGTCGCCGACTGGTTGCGCACCCCGCTCCTGAGAATGGCAACCCAGCGGCTGGATCCGGTGTGGCGGGCCGAGGTAGACCGGTTGGTTCCGGAGGGTGATAGCGACGCGGATCCGAGTACGGGCGCCCGCGCGAAGGTGGACGCGTGGCAACGTTTTCGATTCTTCGAGGGCCTGGTGCGGGCCTTCCTGGCCGTGGATCGTCCGCTCCTGCTCACCATTGACGATTTGCAGTGGTGCGACAAGGCCACGATGTCCTGGTTGTCGTTGCTGATGTCGTCCCACGGTTCGGCGCCGCTGCTCGTGGTCGCAACAGCGCGCGACGAAGACTTCGGCGACAGCGACCTGGCCGGTCTCCTGGACGGTATGCGAGCGGCCGGACAGACCGAGCTCATGTCTCTCGGCAACCTGTCGGCGCCGGCCGCGGCCGTTCTGGCGGAGGAAGCGCTCGGTCATGCGGTGAGCGACGAAGACATCCACCTGTTGATGTCCGCAACGTCGGGCAATCCCTTCTTTCTGCTGGAGGCCCTGCGCACGTCGTCGTCGACGCCCGGGCCGGTCCAACCCGCCGACCTGCGCGGTGTGCTGGAAAACCGGCTGTCGCTGCTGTCCGAGTCGGCGCGCGAGGTGGTCACGCTCGCGTCGACCGTCGGCCGGGACTTCACGCTCGATCTGCTGATCGAGGCATCGGACCTCGGAGAGGAGATGGTGGTGCGCCAGGTGGATGACCTGTGGCGTCGACGAATCCTTGAGGAACATGGGCGCGGATACGACTTCGCTCACGATTTGCTCCGCGAGGCGGCCTACCGTCTGTTGAGTCCGCCACGGCGCTGGCTCCTGCACCGCCGCTTGGCGCAAGCCCTGGAGCTGTTGTGGTCAGGCCGGCTGGACGACGTGGCCGCTCAACTCGCGGAGCAGTACGACCGGGGTGGTCGTCCTGACCGGGCGCTGCCGTTCTACGAACGTGCGGCCAGGCAAGCCACCGCGGTGTTTGCGCATGCCGAGGCGGTGAAGTTTTGGCAGCGCTGTCTCGGCTTGCTCGGCGAGCTTCCCGCCAGCAGTGAGCGTGATCGACGCGAACTCGGTGTACTGCAGGAGCTGCTGCCGCCGCTGAACGCGTGGCGCGGCTATGCCTCGACCGAGTTGGAGGGGTACGAACGCCGGGCGGACGAACTCGGCGAACGACTCGGGCTGGAGGACATCCGTTGCACGGCGGCGATCGCCCTGTTCACCACCACCTTCGTGCAAGGTCATACCGCCGAATCACACGAATGGGGCAGGCAGGCGCTCGCTCTCTCCGGGCAGGTGCCCGAGCTTGCCGCTCAAGCCCACCTCGCGCTGGGGGGTGCAAGCCTGAGCCTGGGGCTTCTCCGACAGGCCGACGAGCACTTTCACGTCTCCTGCGATCTGGCAGGAGCGTCGGATTCGATGCCGATCGGCACCCGCACGGAGGTGCATGCCCGCGCCTGGTGGGCCCACGCTCGCTGGCTCCTGGGAGATGAGGCCGGGGCCGTGGCGGCGAGCGCCGAGGCGGTCGAGACCGCCCGAGTGATCAACCATCCCTACTCCCTCACCGTGGCGCTGTCATACGCCGCTCTCACCCATCAGGTCAGCGGCAACCTCCCGTCGCTTGAGCCGGTTTTGGTCGAGTTGACGGAGCTGTGCGCCCGGTACGAGTTCGCGTATTACAGCCAATGGGCGATGGTGCTCACCGGGTGGGCGCAGGGTGGCGCCGATGGACTTCGCCAGGCTCGCCGCGGGATCGAGTCGCTGACACATGAGGGAGCGCTCGCGCGGATGCCGTACTGGTTGTCCCTGGTCGCAGACCTGCATCGTCGGCAGGGAGACACAGCGGCCGAAATCGCTGCACTCGACGCTGCCGCGTCGATCGCGACCGAGCACGATGACCGATGGTGGTTGCCCGAGGTTTTGCGTGCACGCGCAGTTCTCGATCCGAGGCCCGGACCCAACATGCGCCTGGAACGGGCAGCAATCCTGGCTCAGGCACAGTCAAGCGCGGCACTGCTCGAACGGTGTCGCGTCGAAATGGCCGAGCGCCGTCCGCGCTGACGCTCGACCGTTCTCAGGCCGGTGGCACGGATGCGAACGATTTCGGAACGCTCCCCCCTCTAGCGTTGCTCGTACAACAGGCCGATCTGCGGCCCGTGATCGAGAGGGACTCCCACCATGACCGATTCAACGACCCGCGACCCGGCGTCGGCCCGCTCCGGCAATCCGCCGTTCGGCGAGCTTGCGGCACTCACCCGCGGGTCCGTCATTGTGCCCGGGGACGCTGAGTACGAACAGGCTCGCGCCGTCTACAACGCGATGATCGACCGGCATCCCGCCGCTGTGCTGCACTGTCGCGACGTCGCCGATGTCATTGCCGGCGTGCGATTCGCCCGAGACCATGGGGTGGAGCTGGCGGTGCGCGGCGGCGGACACAACGCGGCCGGTCTCGGCGTCTGGGACGACGCCCTGGTGCTTGACCTCGGCCCGATGCACAGCACCACCGTGGACCCGGCAGCGCAGACCGTCCGTGTCGACGGCGGCTGCACGTGGGGGGACGTCGACCACGCCACCGGCGTATTCGGAATGGCGACCCCTTCGGGCTTCCTGGCCAGCACCGGTGTCGGCGGGCTGACCCTGGGCGGAGGAATCGGTTATCTCACCCGTCGCTTCGGACTCACGGTCGACAATCTGCTCTCCGCAGACGTCGTACTGGCGGACGGGTCGCTCGTCAGGGCCGACGCGACGTCGCATCCCGACCTGTTCTGGGCCGTGCGTGGGGGCGGCGGAAACTTCGGGGTTGTCACGTCCTTCACCTTCGCGTGCCACCAGATCGGTGACCACGGCACCATCTTCGGCGGACCGGTCTTCTATGATCTGGACGACACCCGCGAGGTGATGCAGTGGTACCGCGAACTGCTACCGAGCCTGCCCGAGGAACTCAGCGGTTGGATCGCCCTGCTGACCGTCCCACCCGTGGCGCCGTTCCCTGAGGAGCTCTGGGGACGCAAAGTGTGCGGAATCGTGTGGTGCTACACCGGGTCGATGGCGAAGGCCGCCGAAGTCACCGCGCCCGTACGCGAATTCGGCTCCCCCCTCATGGTCGGCATGCACGAGATGCCCTTCAGCGCCCTCCAGCAGGCCTTCGACGCGCTCTACCCGGCAGGTCTTCAGTGGTACTGGCGATCCGACTTCTGCACGGAGATCAGCGACGCCGCGATCGCCGTGCACCACAAGTACGGCGCGCTGCTGCCCACCGGCCACTCCACCATGCACATGTACCCGGTTGGCGGCGCTGCCGCCCGAATTCCCGGGAACGCCACCGCCTTCGCCTACCGCGACGGCGGCTGGATCGCCGTCATCGTGGGTGTCGACCCGGATCCTGCGAACGCAGGCCGGATCTCGCAGTGGGCCAAAGACTACTGGCAGGAGCTGCACCCGACCATGGCCGGCGGCACCTACGTGAACTTCCTGATGCAGGAAGGGGCCGAGCGTGTTCTCGACAGCTACGGCGCGAACTATCCCCGTTTGGCGGCGATCAAGCGTCGCTACGACCGGGACAACCTGTTTCACGTCAACCAGAACATCGTGCCCAAGAAATCGGCCTGATCGACGACATCACCGACGCCGGAACCCACATTTCGGGGCGTCGTACTCACACACGTCTTCACCGAATGAATGCAAACCGTACCGACAACCTTGGAGGTTGACCTCATGTCCTGGAACATTTCCGGAAGCTATTTCGAATCCTGCAACTGCGAGAGCGCGTGCCCATGCGTGTTCCTCAGCGCACCGACCACCGGCGAGTGCACCGCCCTCCTCGGGTGGCACATTGACGACGGTGTGCACGAGGGGGTGCGGCTGGACGGGTTGAACGTCAGCCTGGCCGTGTACTCAGCCGGACACATGGCCACGACGCCGTGGCGAGCCGCGCTGTATCTGGACGACCGCGCCACACCGGAACAGCAGGGGGCCCTGGGCGCCATCTTCTCCGGGGCGGCCGGAGGACACCCCGCCGTTTTGGCCAGCCATATCGGCGAGGTGGTCGGGGTCACCGTGGCACCGATCTCGTTCGATGGCGCGGGCGCATCCCGGGCCATGCGTGTCGGCGACATGGCCGACGTGAGGATCACAGCGCTGGCCGGTCAGGGCGGGGAGCAGGTCACGATCGCCAACCATCCCCTTGCCGTGGCCCCGGGACAACAGCTGGTCGCCGCGCGGGCCGACAACCTGCGCTACACCGATCACGGCTATGAGTGGGAATTGTCCCAGACCAACGGCTTCTTCTCGCCCTTCACCTACAACGGGTGATCCGCGATGACCATGTTGCTGTCCGCGCCCCCGGCACGCACCAAGCGGGCGGTCACGACGGCCCTCATCGTCATCACCGGCCTGTCCTGGGCGTACCTCGTGTTTCTCAGTACCCGAATGAGCGACATGGGAACGCCGTTCGCGATGCCGATGACCTCGGCCTGGACGGGCCAGCAGGTCGTGCTCATGTGGACGATGTGGTCGGTCATGATGGCCGGAATGATGCTCCCGTCGGCGGCACCGATGATCACTGTCTACGCCAGGACGATCCAAACAAACGCCCGTGGCCTGCACGGATCGACCGGTCTCTTCGTCGTCGGCTACCTGGCGACCTGGAGCTGCTTCGCGGCACTGGCAACCGCCGCCCAGTGGCTGCTGCACGATGCGGCGCTGGTCGACACCATGGGCGTTTCCACGAGCCGTTGGCTCGGCGGCGCTCTGCTGTTGCTGGCCGGGGTGTACCAGTTCACTGCGCCCAAACAGGCATGCCTGCGGCAATGCCGCTCGCCGCTGGGCTTCCTGATGACCCACTGGCGCAACGGCCGGGCGGGCGCCCTCGTTCTCGGAATGCACCACGGCGTTGTGTGCGTGGGATGCTGCTGGGCGTTGATGGCCGTACTGTTTGTGCTTGGCGTCATGAACCTGTGGTGGATCGCCCTGCTGGCGGCGGGGGTGCTCGTGGAGAAACTCATCCCCAGCCGGCTGATCACTCGCACCCTGGGTGCCGGCCTGGTGTTCTGGGGAGCCGCCCTCCTCATCGGAATCGGCTCCTGACTCGAACGAAGAAGGGGAACAACTCATGAGCTCCCCTCTGGCAAACGCGGCGGTGCCGGGCAGAGGTTTACCGGGCCGGGCGGCGGAATGCCGATAGCCCACTGTTCGCGCAGTGGGCTATCGGGGTCAATGCAGGTATATCGCGTGAAGTCCTCGTAGATGACTCAGCGCAGGACTCCACAGGCGGCGGGGTCGGTCGCCTCGGCCGGCAGCGCGGGATTGAGTTCGCTCGCACCCTCGGGATCACTGAAGTTGTACGAGCCGTTGCCGTCATAGTCGATTCCGTGGATCACCACGACGCCCTCCCCGTCCCGGATCGCGTCGGCGATCTGCTTGGCCGTGCCGGTTCCGCCTGCGCCGGGATACCCGGTTCCTGCGACATCGGTGAACTCGATGTGGTCTCGGCTGTAGTCCAACTGACCGTCCTGTGAAACGGGGAATCGCGTCACGTCCAGAAAGCTGGCGGGAGTTGTGTCGCCGGTGGTGTTAAGGGATACCACGACGGGGCCGTATGCCGGGACGCCCTCGAGGGTATTCAGGCGACCATCACCGTTGGTGTCTTGAGCGAGGGTGGGGCATTCGTTCAGGGCTTGGTCGCCATAGTGGATGTGCTGGGCGTGCGGTGCATCCGGGGTGAGCCCCGAGGCGTGAATCTCGATATGCCGGATCAGCTGGTTGCGCACAACCGCGGTGGCGATGCCGGATGCCCCCGAGCCATTGAGCTCGGTGAGGTTCGCGGTCAGAGTCACCGTTTTAGCCGCCCCCTTGTTGTTGGAAGGCGAGTCGGGGCCGTGCGCCAGGGCCGGACCCGCACCCAGGGTGGCTGCGGCGATTATCGTCAGGGCGAACGCTCCAAGCGCGGCTCGCGAATTCGGTTTCACAATTTACTCCTTCGTAAATAACCCACGAGGCGGTCCCGCCGGTCGACGTTTGTTCGTAGCGGGGTGGCCCTGGGATTGGTCTTATGTGATTAATTTTCATGATTCGGAGTCGGTGGGACATATTTACCCGGCCGGGCACATCGTGAAGCTCACGGCAGGTGCAGTGACGATGCGCTGGCCGATTACCTCGGTGGCATCCGAAGGTCAGTGAAAAGGTAAAATCGCAATACCATGGCACCTCAAATGACCAGCTCGCGGCGAGTCATCATTCATGAAGTACACCGCCTGAGCGCCCCTAAGAGATGCCCCCGGCACGGTCGGATGGTCCTTGGCGCGATCACGAAACCGTTCCGGTGAAACCCGTTACGATGAGCGGTCAAGTGGGCACCGACGCGCAATCCGACATCGACCACACGCTGGCGCTGATGCGGGAGATGCAGGTCGCAGAAAACCCCAATCCGATTCTGAGGGTGTACGCCCCGCGCCCCACTGTCGCGTTTAGCCGTCGTGAAGGGCTCATGCCCTCGTATGCAGCCGCAGAGGATGCGGCTCGGGGCCATGGCTTCGCGCCCGTTATCCGGCTTGCGGGCGGTAGAGCGGTGGCCTACGACGAAAGCTGCCTTGTTGTTGACCTGATTACACCGTCCGATCAGGGAATATCCAATGAACTTGTGTTCAGTGTGGTGTCTGAGTCTGTGCGCCGGGTGCTTGTGGATTTGGGCGTCGATGCGCGCGTTGGGGCGGTCCGACGCGAATACTGCGCGGGGCCTCACAGCGTGAATGCACGCGGCGAGGTGAAACTCGTAGGAATCGCCCAGCGGGTGACCCGAGGAGCACGGCTCGTCACAGCCTCTATCGCGTTGGGTTCCGCGAAGCGACTCCGATCCGTTGTGGACGATGTGTACGCGGCCATGTCGCTCGATTGGGACCCGCACACATTCGGGACCTTGGCCGGCGAAGGGGTTCGGGCCTCTCCGAACGAGCTGGCCAGTGCCGTGATGGCCGGTCTTGCTCTGACGCATACCGACTGGGCAGAGCCGTTCGCCTGAGTTCACGGATTCCACGGTTTCTTGCAACCGTTTTCATGGCGACGTAGCCGCCCCGCTCGGCGGCAGCTGGATGCATGGCCGGCTCATGCCGGGCTCATAGGAACGTCATAGGAATTGTCGGTGGAATGTTCACTGTTGCCACAGACAGGAGCAGCCGACACTTCTGAAGGAGCTCGATCATGAAGAACAAGAAACACACCATCACCGCCGCAGCTAGTCTGCTGTTTGTCGGGGGCCTGCTTCTCACCGGATGCTCGACCCCTGTTGCGTCCGCCGGCATCAGCAGCAGCACCAGCACGAGCACGGAAAGTGCGACAGCCGTCGCGCTCGACACCGGTACCGTTGCCGCCGAGGTGCTCGCGGCCAACGCGAACTCGACGACGGTCAACGACGACGAGTGGACCAGTGACGGCGCGGTGAGCATCACGCTCGCCGGTTCCACCGCCTCTGCGGATGACACGGGCGTCGTTGTCGATGGCACCACGGTGACCATCACCGCAGCGGGCACCTATGTGCTGAGCGGGCAGCTCGATGGCCAGGTCGTTGTCGATACAGCGGATGAGGGCGTCGTGGCGCTCGTGCTGGACGGGGTGCAGATCTCCAGTTCCACGAGCGCCGCGATCGCCGTTCTCAACGCGGAAGACGTCGCCGTCTCGCTGAGCGGCAGCAGCAACCTCACGTCCATCGGAGCCGACGACGACGCCAACGCCGCGCTGTTCAGCGACGCCGACCTGACGATCTCGGGCGACGGATCACTCGCGGTGACAAGCGACGCCAACGACGGGATCACGAGCCTCGACGACCTCGTCGTTCTGTCGGGAGACATCACCGTCACGGCCGCCGACGATGGCCTGCGCGGCAAGGACTCCCTGACCGTCGAGGGCGGCACCGTCACGGTGAATGCCGGCGGCGACGCGCTGAAATCAGACAACGCTGAGGATGACACACGCGGCTACGTACACATCGCCGGCGGCACGATCGATCTGGTCGCGGGCGACGACGGAGTGCAGGCGCAGACCGACCTCGTCATCACTGGCGGCGCAACAACCGTCAGCGCAACCGACGACGGCCTGAAGGCCGAAGTTCACCTGGTCGTCGCGGGCGGCACCACTAGTGTCGACACGTCCTATGAAGGCCTCGAGGCGTTCTACGTCACGATCGAGGGCGGCACCCTCGACGTTCACGCGAGTGACGACGGCATCAACGCCACCAGCGGAACCAGCACCACCACCGACGTCGGCGGCAGAGTGGAGGCCGACGACGGCGCAATGGTTGCGATCACCGGCGGGGAAAGCACCATCAATTCGGAAGGTGACGGCATCGACTCAAACGGCTCGATCCTGGTCACCGGCGGCGCCACCACGGTGTTCGGTTCGCCCGAGGACCGTGAGGGGGCCCTGGACACAAACGGCTCATTGATCGTCACCAGCGGAACGGTCCTCGCGGTCGGCACCACCGGTATGGCTACGTCGCCCGATGCGGAATCCGAGCAGGGGTGGTTGAGCGCATCGCTCGAGCAGACCTATGGAGCGGGTGAGAGCGTGCAGGTGCTCGACGACAGCGGAACGGTCGTCGCAGAATTCACGTCGGTCAAGTCGTTCCAGTCGGTCGTGCTCTCGGCGGCGGCCCTCGTCGAGGGTTCCACGTACACGGTCACGGTCGACGGGCAAACGGCCGGCACCGTAACCGCGGGCGTCGCGGCCGCGGGCGGCATGGAAGGCGGACTCGGCGGTCCTCCGGCTCGCGGATAGCTGTACCCAGCCATCAGGTTGGTGATGGTTCGGCGTGGAAAAAGGGAGAACCTCCGGTTTCAGTGGTGATGTCACAGTCCCCACGAACACGGAGGTTCTCATGCCCCACGCCTACACCAGATTGGTCTTTGCGATGGAGATGCGAGAACACCTCGCGCGCAATCCCCCGTGCCCTGCCGGACATGCTCCAGTATGAGAGTTGTGACCGACACCGAGCGCGAGAAGCGGATGCGCGACCTCGTCGAGCTCGTCGGCGACCCCGTGCGCCGCTACCTGCACCGACGCACCGACGCCGCGACGGCCGACGACGTGTTCGGCGATACCCTGCTCGTGTGCTGGCGCCGCCTCGACGACGTGCCCGGTGACGCCCTCCCCTGGGCGATCGTCGTCGCGGGGCAGTGCCTGAGCAACGCCCGACGCGCTGAACGTCGACGCTCCCGCCTCATCGGCCGCATCATCGCCATCGACCCGCCGCCGGCCGCTGCGAACGAACGCCCCGCAGCATCCACCGGCGAGGGCAACGCCGCCGCCCTCGTGACCGCCGCCCTCGCGGGGCTGCGCCGAAACGACGCCGAGATTCTGCGGCTGTGGGCGTGGGACGAGCTGACGAGCCCGCAGATTGCCGTTGTGCTCGGCATCAGCGCGAACGCCGCGGCGATCCGCCTGCACCGGGCGAAGGCGCGCCTCAAGCAGGAGCTACTGAAATCCGACCACCGGACCGGACATGTGACTTACGACGAGGGGAGCACCGATGCGCGACGATGACCGTGCGCTGCGCGATCAGGTTCGCGCCGCCGATCCGGCACGCGCAATGCCCTCGGCGTCGCCGATGTGGCTCGACCACAGGATGGAGCAGATCATGTCCGACCAGTCCCCCACCCCGACCGTCACCCCAGGGGCGTCGCGGCGTACCTTCCGATGGTGGATGACGGTGGTCGGCGTCGCCGCCGGCCTCGCCATCGCCGCCGCCATCGTCGTTCCGCTCGCCCTCGCCGGCCCGGAACCCTCCGTCGAGACGCTGCAGCCACCCATGGGCGGGGGCGCGAGCGGCAGCTGTCTCAGGCTCGAGCCGGCGACCGTTGCCGCGCAGGAGCAGGCGTTCGCCGCGACGGTGCTGCAGGTCCAGGGCGACACCGTGCTGCTGGAGGTGACAGAGCGCTTCGTCGGCGACGTCGCCGACCGCGTCGAGGTGACCCAGGTCGACGCGATTGCCTCCGACTTCTCCGGCGTGCCCTTCGAGGTCGGCCAGGGCTACCTCGTCGGCGTGGTCAACGGAACGATCACCAGCTGCGGCGTCACCGGTGCCGACACCGCCGAGCTGCGCGCGGTCTACGACGCAGCGTTCCCGGGCTGATCCACAGACGGCGCCCCCACGACCCCGTTCGACAACTGAGATTCAGGCCGTTCCGGTCTTCGTGCGGTCTGGTCTCAGCGTGTGAGGCCGAGGAGCCGGGTGGTCCACAACGACATCACGGGAAGCAGGCTGAGAAGTTCGGGCGCCGTCGATTCGTCCAGGGCATCAGACACCAGGTCACGTACGGCATATACGCCCCCAATGTGGTCGCTGAGCGGGGCAGGCGGAGTGTCACTGATCGCAGCGTGAGCGTCACGGATGAGGGCGGCCAGGCGGGTAGTGCCGGCACGTCGGCATTTCCGAGCCGCGGCACCGAGGGATTCGAATTCGACGTGAAACGCGCGTGCCGCAACGAGGTCGAGCTGCAGGGTGCTGAGGTAGGCCTCGAGGAAGCCGTTCACGGTTGCCGTGGGGGTGGCGGAGGGGACCATGACGGCGGTGAGGCGACCGAGCAGCACCTCGATGAAGCGCTCGTAGGCCGCGAACACGCAAGCGTCCTTGTCGTCGAAGGCCGCATAGAACGCGGCACGGGAGACGCGGGCGCGGGCCGTGATCTCTCGCACGCCGACGCCGCGGTACCCCTCGGATGCGAGCAGCTCGGTCGCGGCGATCATCAGGCGTTCCCGGTGGATCGCAAGCACCTCGTCGCGGCTCCGTTCGTGACGTCCGCGACGGAGTACGGGCGGCAGCGTGAAAAAGACACCGTCGGTAACGTTTACCGGCGCCTGTTCGATGCGCTCGCTCATTCGCCCATGTTATTTGACCTCATTCGATTAAAGCAACTAATGTTTCTTTAAACGAGAGAGGTCTCAGTCGATGGAGAGCAAGACCAAGCCGCAACGCGACGGGGCGCGTCGTCGCCTCACGCTGGCCGGGCGCATTGCACTGGCCGATGGAGCAGGCGTGACTCCGCAGCTCATTGCCGACGTGTGCGCACAGGCGGGCATTCACCCACGGTCGTTTCGGCTGTTGTTCGCCACGGACGATGCGTTTCTCGATGCCGTGCAGGAGTGTGTGGCGCTGGAGTGCGCGGAGCGGCTTCGTTCGAGTTTCGCGGAGATCCGGGGACTGGATGACGGGCAGATGTTGCAGGCTGCCGCGGTCGCTCTCGCCCGGTCTCGCCCGATCGACCGTGGCGCGGTGATCATTCGCGCGGAACGTCGGCTGCGGGCATTGCGTTCCCCGAATGATGCCATGGCCCTGTTGGCCGCCGAACACCGTCAACTCGACGCGCTCAGTACGGTCGTGGCCGAGATGATCGGTCAGTTGGGCCGTGATGCGTCCTGGCCGACCGCCCTCGCCGCCCGAATCATCATCGAGACCTACGAGCGTTCGTTTGAGGCGTGGGTATTCGGCAGCGGTGACGAACGTGACTTCCACACCTCGTCGTACGTGACACGCACCCTGCCCACGCTCCTGGGCCGCATGACGGCTCCGAGTGTAAGCGCCTCCCCCGTCACGGCCGCGGCCTGAGCCGGCCTGTTCCCGACACATTCTGGCTCAGATCGGGCCGCCATGCCGAACAAAGGAGTTCATATGCATCAGATCGATTCTGCAGCCCGCACGACCGTGACCCCCACCGCGAATGCCAGCGACCTGCTCCTGGAACGCGTCGCCGCCACGCCGGAGCTGGTGCTCTTCTCCCGTGCCGGGGAGTCCGGGAGATCGGATACCACGGCGGCGGAGTTTCTGGCGCAGGTGAAGGCTCTCGCGAAGGGATTCCTCGCGGCCGGCCTTCAGCCGGGGCAACGCATCGGGATGCTCGCCCGCACCCGCTACGAGTGGAGCCTGATCGATTTCGCGGCCTGGTTCGCCGGGGTCGTACTCGTCCCGATCTACGAAACGTCATCGCCGTTCCAGATCCGCTGGAACCTTGGTGACTCCGAGGCCGTTGCGGTGATCGTCGAGGACGCCGCGCTGCGCGCTCGTGTGGGCGCCGTGTTGCCGGAGCTGCCGGAGGTGAAACACGTCTGGACGATCGACGACGGTGACCTCGACGTGCTCACCTCGCGGGGAACGACCATCGACGACAAGGAGCTCGAACGTCGACGCGGTCTCGCGACCGAAGATGACATCGCCACGATCATCTATACCTCCGGCACGACCGGCACCCCCAAGGGCTGCGTTCTCACCCATCGCAACTTCGTCGAGTTGAGCCGTAACACGGCGAGCGCGCTGCCGGAGGTCTTCGTGCCCGGCGCATCCACGTTGCTCTTCATCCCGATGGCCCATGTGTTCGCCCGCTTCATCGCCGTCGTGAGTGTCTACGGTGGGGTACGGATCGCCCACCAGGGAGACACCAACAAGCTGATCGAGACGCTCGGGGAATTCAAGCCAACGTTTCTGCTCGCCGTCCCTCGTGTGTTTGAAAAGCTCTACAACTCCAGCGAGCAACGCGCCGAGGCCGGCGGGCGCGGAAAGCTGTTCCGGCGGGCTGCCGAAGCGGCCATCGCCCATTCTCGGGCGCGCGACCGGGGGCACGTGCCGCTCGGGCTCCGCGTGCGCTTCGCCGTGCTCGACCGGCTGGTGCTCTCCAAGCTGCGAACCGCCCTCGGTGGAAAGATGAAGTTCGCGGTGTCCGGAGGCGGGCCGCTCGGGGAACGACTCGGGCACTTCTACCGCAGTCTCGGCGTCAGCATCCTCGAGGGGTATGGGCTGACGGAGACCACAGCTCCCGCCACCGTGTGTCGGCCGGGTTCGGTCGCCATCGGCACGGTCGGTCCGCCCCTGCCCGGCGTGTCGGTGCGTCTCGCTGACGACGGTGAAGTCGAGATCGCGGGGGTCAACGTGTTCAAGGAGTACTGGCGCGATCCCGACGCCACCGCTGCCGCATTCAACGACGGATGGCTCCGAACCGGAGACCTGGGCAGGTTCGACGAGAAGGGCAACCTGACCATCACCGGCCGCAAGAAGGAGATCATCGTCACCGCCGGCGGCAAGAACGTGGCGCCTGCCGCTCTCGAAGACCCGATCAGGAACAACCCGATCGTGGGGCACGCGGTGGTCGTCGGCGACCGCCGCCCGTTCATCGCAGCGCTCGTGACGCTCGACACCGAGATGCTGCCGGCATGGCTTCGCAACAACGAACTTGACCCGGACATGGGGCGCGACGTGGCCGCCGCACACCCCGCTGTACGCGCCGAGGTTCAGCGGGCGATCGATCACGGCAACTCACACGTGTCACGAGCAGAGTCGATTCGCAGCTTCGTCATCCTGCCCATCGACCTCACCGAGGCGAGCGGGCACCTCACACCGAAACTCTCCACGAAGCGCTCGGTCATTCTGGAGGACTTCGCGGGCGAGATCGAGCTCCTCTACGCGGGCACCCCGGGCCACATCGATGCCGCGCCCCACGGCGAGTGAAGATAGCCAACGGTGCGGCTAGCGGGAGCGACCGAAGGGTGCCATTCTCACTGGTGACGGGACTAGTTTGTGATTTCGGCGTCTGAGGAAGGTCGTGGTGATCGTGGATCCAGTGACATTGATAGTGGCGGCGCTTGCGGCAGGGGCCTCAGCGGGAGCGAGTACGACAGCGTCGACGGCCATCACTGACGCCTATGCCGGGCTGAAGGCACTGATCAAGAAACGATTCGCGGGCAATACCAAGGCCGAAGAAGCGTTGGCTGATCATGAAGCCGACCCCGATACATATGACAAGCCGTTGGCCAAGCAAATCCAGGCGACCGGCGCGGACCAGAACGACGAAATCCTGCGTGCGGCGCAGGAACTCTTGAAGAAGGCCGATGCGGCCGGACTGAGAATGAAATACAACGTCACGGTGAGCGGCGGCACGGTCGGCATCATTGGCGACCATGGTCACGTCGTGAACTGACTACCGCACAAAGCCATGACCGACACCTTCGACTCCGGGACAGAGGGGCCGCCGAGTCACCGCGTGACGGTGAACGGCGGGACGGTCGGCGCCATCGGTGATCATGCCCACATTGAGAATGTCACGCCGCGTCGGCTGGTCGCGTGGCCCGTGTCAACGGGTTCGCCGCCGCCGTTGGCGTCTGCATTCCAGCCTCGAACGTATATCGAGGACCGGATGCGCGGCTCGCTCCCCACGGTGCTGCGTGGGGGTGGGGGGACGGGGAAAAGCCAGGTTGCCGTCCGTGTCTACGCGTCCAGCACTGCGGACCTGCGCGTGTGGGTGTCCGGGGAATCGCGTGTCTCGGTGATCACGGGGTACGCCGACGCCGCCGTGCAACTCGACCTCGCCGACGCAGACAGCGGTCCGGAAAACCTCGCCCGGCGATTCCTGAGTTTCCTCGCCGGTACTGATCGGCCCTGGTTGATGGTCGTTGACGATCTCACCGACCCCGCGAACATCGTCGACCTGTGGCCGTCCGGGGCCGGCCAGGTCGTGGTCACGACCCGCCGCCGCGATGCAGCCCTGTCGGGCGGGGGACGCATCATCGTCGACGTCGACGCCTACAGCCCCGAGGAGGCACACAGTTACCTGCGCGAGCGGCTCAGCCCGCTGGCTGATGAGCTCCCTGACGACGCACTGGAACAGGCGGGCCAACTGGCTCAGGACCTCGGCTATCTGCCACTGGCCCTCTCGCAGGCAGCGGCCGTTGTCATCGATCAGGCCGTGTCCTGTACTGAGTACCGGGAATGGTTCGCTGACCGAACGCGAAAGCTGAACGAGCTGTTCCCCACCGACGCGAACGCCGACGGTTATGCCAAGACCATCGCCACAACCTGGGTACTGGCCATCGATACCGCGGACCAACTCGAACCCCTTCGCTTGTCACGACCGCTGGCGACCCTCGCCGCGTGCTTCGACCCTGCCGGCACCCCTGAGGCCGTCTACACGAGCGAGCCGGCTCTTCAGTACCTGGCGGCGGAGACAGGACAGGAGCTGGTCTCAATTGCCACTGCCCGCAAGGCGCTGCGGGCTCTCAACCGGTTGTCTCTGGTCACGCACGATGCCCGACAGGAACCGCCGACCGTTCGGATGCACAATCTGACCGGCAGGGCCATCCTTCAGACGCACACCAACGAAGACATCACTCGTCTCGTGCACATCGCGATCGCGGCCCTGGACCAAGCCTGGCCTCAGATCGAGAACAACCCGGCCCTTTCAGAGTTACTGCGGGGCAACACTGCTGTGCTCCGTCAGCTCGATCCCGACGCTATGTGGGGCGGGAAGGACAACGATGGGGTCGCTTCCGTTCTCTTCCGAAGTGGTCGGTCCCTCCTGAGCGCTGGCCTCGTCGCTCCGGCAATGGCCTATTTCCGTGACCTCGTCGACGAATGCGCTGACCACCTGGGCACTGATCACCCTGACACCCTGACGTCCCGCAATAACCTCGCCTACGCCTACCGGTCGGCCGGCAACCTCCAACGGGCCATCCCTCTTTATCAACGAACCCTGGCCGACCGGGAGCGGGTTCTCGGCGCTGACCACCCGGACACCCTGAGTTCCCGGAACAACCTCGCCGGCGCGTACGAGTCGGCCGGTGATCTCAAGCGGGCTCTTCCCCTATATGAACAGACCCTGACCGACCGGGAGCGGGTTCTCGGCGCGGACCACCCCGACACCCTGAATTCACGCAATAACCTCGCGTACGCCTACCGGTCCGCCGGCGATCTCAGGCGGGCGATCCCCCTGCATGAACAAACCGTGGCCGCCCGGGAGCGGGTTCTCGGTGCCGACCACCCCGACACGCTGACGTCCCGGAATAACCTCGGCTACGCCTACCGGTTGGCCGGTGATCTCGAGCGGGCCATCCCCCTGCAAGAACAGACCCTGAAGGACCGGGAGCGGGTTCTCGGGGCTGACCACCCGGCGACCCTGACGTCGCGGAACAATCTCGCCCACGCCTACGAGTCGGCCGGTGATCTCCAGCGAGCTATCCCCCTCTATGAACAGACCGTGGCCGACCTCGAGCGGGTTCTTGGTGCGGACCACCCCAACACCTTGACGTCCCGGAACAACCTTGCCCACGCCTACGCGTCGGCCGGTGATCTCAGCCGGGCCATCGCCTTGCAGGAACACACTCTGGCCGACCTCGAGCGGGTTCTCGGCAGTGATCACCCCAGCACCTTGACGTCCCGAAGCAACCTCGCCGGCGCCTATCAATCGGCCGGTGATCTCAGCCGGGCCGTCCCCCTGTATGAACAGACCCTGACCGATCGGGAGCGGGTTCTCGGTACTGACCACCCCGACACCCTGACGTCCCGAAACAACGTCGCGACGGCCCACTCGGCGGCCGGCGACAGAACGTAGGTCAGGGATTCTGGAATTCGGACAACGACGCCAGGTCTCGGATGACGAGGTCCCCGGTGAGGTCGCCGGCGTGTGCGGATCAACCGTCCGCATCGAGGCGTTCCCTGGCGACAGCGTCGGGGCTGGTGTCTGCGTTCACATCGTCGACCGCATCGTTGTCGTCATCCCCGTTCATTGGCTGCGGCAGCCGCGGGCCCGCATCGGCTTGCGTGTCGATGTCGGCGAGACCCAGCGCGCTGCGGGCGTCCGCGCCCGTCAGGCCGAAGAGTGACGTGACGCGCAGATCGCGCTGCGGGAACGGGATCTCGATACCGTGCGCCTCCAGAGCGGAGTGAAGCGCCCAGTTGTAGGCAGCGGTCACGGCCACGGGCTTCTTCGTCGCTTCGGGATTGAGCCAGACGACGAGTTCGAAGTTGAGTGAGCTTGTGCCGAATTCGATCAGCCACACTTGCGGGCGCTGGGGGCCGTCGAGGTGCAACGTGAACGGCACAGCCTCCGCAGCTTCGAGGGCCGCCTGCTTGACCACGTTCTTGTCGGTGCCGTACGCGACCCCGAAGGGCACACGCAGACGCCGCATCTCGTCGCTGTGGGTCCAATTCACCACGCGGCCGCTGACAAATTCGGAGTTCGGAACCAGAATGTCGATGTTGTCGTTGGTGACGATCGTCGTCGCCCGGATCTTGATGTCGCGTACCGCGCCGGTCACGCCGGATTCAAGTTCGACGAAATCGCCGATCTTCAGCGACTTGTCGAGCAGCAGAACAATCCCTGCAATGAAGTTCCCGAACAGGGATTGCAGCCCGAACCCGAGACCGACTCCCACGACGCCACCCAGCACAGCGAAGTTGCTCAGCGGCACTCCGAGCGCCGAGATCGCCAGGAAGAAGCCGACCACCAAAACTGTGTACGTGACCAGCCGCGACAGCGTGTACCACGTCGACAAATGGACGCTCTGCTGCGTGCGAGAGCTGCGCAGAATGATCATGCGCAGCACAAACGCGATCAGAACGGCCGCGAGGAAAATGCCGATCGCGGCCAGAACGTCGACCGGTGTGATCTGCGTTCCGAACACGTCGACCGCGGCATGGATTCGGTTGCCGTTCATTTGCTGAGCAAAGCACAGCATCCCCGGCAGGGTTCGGAGGCGCGCCGTGATCACTCAGGCGGCGACCACGTATTCACCCGCCTCTCCGACAGCAGTGGTAGCGGCGGACCGCGAACGGCCCGCCGCTGGCCAAATTAGACCCCGAAGCCCGCCAACCAGGTGTCGACGGAGGGGATGTCGATCCGCTGGTAGCCGCCGAGGTAGCGACAGTTGCTGGTGTAGCCGTAGCTCGTCACTGCGACGAGTTCGCCGCCGAGGAAAACCGGCCCACCGGAGTCACCGAAACAGGTGCCGCCGGTTCCCCTGTTATCGTTCGGGTTTCCGTTCGTCTGCAGGATCTGCGGGGTCAGCTTCTGACCGGGCATGTCCACGTAGCGCCGCAGCAACGGGTAGCTCATCGGCTGAGGCTTCTGCGGGCCCGAATCCGGCTTGCGAATCTCGGTCCCGTAGCCGACCGCGGTGAAGAGCGTTTTCGACAGGTCGCTCGTCTTGATCGCGCTCAGGGTGCCGAGCGGTGCGATCGCGGGGTATTCGGTGCCCACCGCGGCCGCGGGGCGATCAAGAACGATCACTCCGACGTCATTCCAGTTGTTGACATCGGTGAAGTTCGAGTACTGGGGATGGGTATATGCGGTGCCCGACAGGTAGCCGGCAGCCTCCACCTCGGCCTGAGTGAATCCCGAGGACGGGTTGGCAGCGACCGGGAACGGCGCCGGTGGCTGCAACGCGATGACAGAGTCGAAGGTCACGAGCGTCTTGCCCACGGCCCCCTGGGTGCAGTGGGCGGCAGTGACCACAACGGTCGGCGACACCAGCGTCGCCGAGCAGCGGAATCGGCCGTCGGGGTCGTAAAACAGGATGAGACCGACATCGGGGTGTCCGTCTCCGTCTGCCGTGCCTCCGGTGCTCGCCACGGCGGGTGCGCCGATGGCCAGTCCTATCAGCGTCGCCAGCAGGATGGCGGCGGCGACTGTCGGTTTTCTCATGGAAAATCTCCTCACGTCTCGAAGGGCTTCGATCTCGTGAGCATGCTCTTCCCCCGTGCGGCTGGCAAGAGGCAATAGCGACGACTACTCGGTTGGCAGCGCCCAGTGACGTCCGCCTCCCGTCTCGCGAGCTCATCGATTGCCCCACCGTTTGGCCCCGCCGTCCGCGCAAGGGCCAACCGATGGCTCGCAAAGCGGGTCGACTACTCTTCGAAATCCACGTTGCCGCGGCAAGCGTCGCCCGGAGAAGGCACGACGCCCTTCAAGCCGTGGCTGACGTACTTTCCGTAGCTCTGCACGTGCCCACCTGTGACGAAGTCGTCGTCGAAACCGGGTGGGTTGCCCTCGATCGAGTCGGGCAGATCCTGCCCGGAATATGCGCATGCCGAACTTGCCTTCTGCGCGCCGGGGATGGGCATCCCCTGACCATTTGTCTCGCCCGCGAATGCCGCTCCGGCTCCGCCGAGAACGAGACCAAATGCAACAAGGCATCCGATGATCGCTCGCTTCATAATAGTCGCCAACTCTCTGTAGTATTTTTCGGGTTTGGTATCGAAGCTTGCGACCGCGAGGCGACCGAGAGCCACCGATAAGCCCGAAACTACTCTTCGGCACGAGAGTTGACAAGCACTCGTGTTGAGTGATCGGAAACCTCCCGTGCAGCGCTTTTCGGTGCCGGCGGCGAGGGCGTGTTTGGTCTCGTAGAGGGTGCCGTCGCGGAGCATCGCGAAGAGGACATCGCACCGCCGGGGCTCCTCAGTCGCCGTTCTGCGGTGACTCATTGGCAGGCGGTAGACGAGCTCGCCGCTTTGACGCCCGCCCCTCAGGGGCGAGCCGGCCCCAATCAGATCACCGCGGCGAACATAGGTGGCAGCGTCCTCCGCAGCCGTCTTCGGCCGAAGCGGCCGCCCATGTCTCCCTACCCGCTACTCGGCAGAAACTCGCGCAGATACGCCCGGAGCGCAGGATCGCAGGCATAGACAAACGTGCCCCGGATGCCGCGGGTCAGCAGCACCGCGTAGATGTTGGTGACGAAACGGAGCAGGTCGTCGTCGCTGTAGACCTTGCCCAGGCGGGGATTGTTCTCCTTGCCCTTCTTGTCGAAGTACGACGCTCGGTCAACGAACAACCGGCCCGTGACGTCGTCGTAGCGCAGGTCCGGCCCAATGATCACCCCCGCATAGTTGAGGTCGTAACCCTGCACGGTGTGGATCGAGCCGACCTCGCCCCGAGACGTCGGCGCCGCAATCCAGTCGGTCGCGACGCTGTTCCACCGCAGCTTGCAGCCGTCAATCTCGATGTCGTACGCGGTTTTGTCGGTCTTGGTCTTCCAGGGCCAGGCGAAGCCGGCGACCAACCGGGAAAGCCCGCTCTCGGCATCCTTGCGCCGGATCTCCTGGCGCATCTCGGCGACGCTGTCGAACAGGCGCAGGTCGTAGCCGTCGAACAGCTCGCGGGTCGCCGGGAGTGTCCCCGAGGCGGAGGTGGTGCCCAGGACCCGCCGCACGTAGGAGACATAGTCCGAACCGGCCTTCACCCGCATCTGCGACAAAAGCGGATAGTGGCGCTTCGCGTCCCGCGCGTCCCCAACGAGCGCGGCGAGCAGTTCGGGAGGCACGTCGGCCGGCCGGATGCTCTGCGCCGCGTCGAGCAGGAAGATCTGGTGCTCGCTCTTTGCGCGGATCCAATCGAGCTGGGTCTTGCTCGAGTCGTCACTGCCGAAGAGCTTCTCGGTGATGACCTGGAACTTCTTGTTCTGAATGCCCGAGGGCTGGTTGGCGCGCTGATTGAGCCGGTGGGCTTCGTCGACAATGAGCAGGTCGAAATGCTCGTCCGACAGCCCCACGTCGAACGGGGTCAGCACCATCTCCGCCGCCAGCCCGGGCGTCTTCCGGAACACCTTCTTGATGGACTCCCGCAGTGACTGCTGGGGAATGACGAAGCCGATCCGCTTGCCGTCAAGCAGTTCCCGGTACCCCGCGACGAAGAACTCGGAAAACAGGGAGTCACTGTCGAGGTCCTCGGCGTGAGTCGTCTTCGCGATATCCATCAGCAGCTTGAGCAGGTAGATGGCGACGACGGTCTTGCCCGTTCCCGGGTCGCCCTGAATGACGATCGTGCTGTAGGTACCAGACTCAAGGTCCTGAAAGAGCCCTTCAAGGATGTCCTCCACGGCGACCGCCTGATCCTGGCTCAGCGCTTTGAACGGGGAGAGCTTGAAGAGGTCGCTGTTCTCAATCTCCGGGATGCTCCGGGTGAACACTCCGTCAAGCCGGAGTTGGTCGAACACCTCCCGGAAGGTCTCCTGGTAGAGGTCCCGGTCGTAATAGTCGGCCTCGGTGATGCCATCGTTGCGGTTGAGAACCCGGTAGCTGCCATCCCCGGCCAGCATCCGGATGAGGTAGGACTCGAGGTCGAGGCAGACGGACTTGTTGAACGTGTCGTCGACGATGACCCGGATGGTGCTGAGGTGCTTCTTCTCCGGGGAGTCGAAGTGCTGACGCATGCGCGCGGCCGCGTTCAACGACTCCCCGACGTAGACATCATGGAGGACGATCCGGCGCCCCGCCCGGCGGCTGGGCGTCGCGTCGTCGAGCACGTAGACCACCGGCCAGTTCGTGTTGCGGTGGTCGCGCGGCGCCCAGGTCGTGACGGCCGACTTGGTGAAGTCGAGGCGCGTGACTTCAGAGGGCGTCATACTTCGTGGATCGCCCCCGCGCCTTCTCGACCGGATACTTCTCCCGGGTCACCGCCAGTTTGTCGCGTACGATCTGGTCGGGATCCACGCCGATGCGGTCAGCCAGCAGCAGGCAGTAGGTGAGCACGTCGGCCAGCTCGCCCCGAACGCGATCAGTGTCGACATCAGCTCCCCACTGGAAGCACTCGAGCAATTCCCCCGCTTCAATGGCGATGCTCTTGGCGAGATTCTCAGGAGTGTGGAACTGCGCCCAATCACGTTCGGCCGTGAAGGACGCAATCTCGTCGCGGAGTGAAGAATCGTTCATACCGTCAACGTATCAGCGCAGAGTTCCGTGCCCGACACGCGCACGAGCTGGGAGTGGGGTCGGGTGCCCGCCCGTCGTGGTGCACACCGTTCCGATGTCTTGGGACAAGGCCGTCGCCGACGATCGTGTCACTTCGGATGCTGGCCGTGATCTTCGATGTCTGGTTCCGCCCGCAGAGCGTCGGCGATCTCTTCCTCGGGACGCGGCGCGATGGTCTGGTCGACCTCGAGCCTGGGGATGGACGGCTCATCCGGGCCGGGAATGTGGTTCTGAGGGGAATGCTCGAATTGGACAGACACGGCGAATCCTTCGGTCGGTGACACCCACAGCGTAGGCCGATTTTCCGCCGAGCAGTCCAAAATCGCCACAGCATCCGTTTGACCGTCAGCCCACGAGCTCGATCAGGACATTGCCGTCTCCCCCGCCGGCGCGGTAACCTGACCCGCAGAGACCCTGACGCCCAGAGCCCGGACCGGAACGCCGGATCATGACACCTTTGGAAACCGCACGTGCCGCTTGCGCGACGCGACGCTGGTGTGATGCCTTTGATCATTTCTCGGAGGCGGCCGATGCGGCTCCGCTTGAGGCGCCAGACCTGGTCCTCTACGCGACGGCGGCAATTCTCCTCGGGCGCGACGCCGAGGGCGTGGACCTTCAGACCCGTGCGCACGAGGCCTTTCTCAAGCGCGGGGATGTACTGGCGGCCGGACGAATCGCGGCGTGGATCGCGGTCTTCCTCGGGGGTCTGGGTGAGTTCTCGAGAAGCGGCGGCTGGGTTGCGCGCGCGAATCGGCTCGCGGCAGAGGCTCCCACGCCCAACGCGATCAGCGGTCTCGCCCTCGTGCCGCAAGCGCTCGGGGCGCTGTACGCCGGCGACGCGGCGCGCTCACGCGAGCTATTCGAACACGTGATGTCCACCGGCGAACAGTGTGGCGACCGTGAAGTCACCGAACTCGGTCGACTGGGGCTGGGTCAGGCGACCGTGGCACTCGGCCGAACCGAGGAAGGCATGGCTCTCCTCGATGAGGTGATGGTCGCCGTGACCGCAGGCGAACTCGCGCCGATGCCGGCGGGTATCGCCTATTGCGCCGTCATCGGCGTCTGCTGGATGGCATCCGATCTGGTTCGGGAACAGGAATGGACCGCGGCACTCCAAACTTGGTGCAACGAACAGCCCGACATGGTCGTGTTCAGTGGACAGTGCCAGATGCACCGTGCGGCGTTGTTCACGTTACATGGCCAGTGGCAGGACGCCATCGACGCCGCCGAGGCGGCCGTCGAGCGGGCGCGATTGGGCGATGTGAATGCCCTGTATGGCGGGAATTACCAGCGCGCCGACGTGGCACGCGCCCGCGGTCAGTTCGCGGAGGCGGACCTCTACTTCTCCCGCGCATTCGCGACCGGGTGGGAACCCGAGCCGGGGCTCGCCCTGCTGCGGCTCGCGCAGGGCAAGATCGAGAGTGCCCGAACGCTGATCACAGGCGCAGTCGACCGCGCCGTCGAAGGCGAAGTGCATCAGTACCTTCCCGCGCTCATCGAAATCGAGCTGGCGGCGGGCAACACGTCCGCGGCTCGCCGTGCCCTCGACCGGCTGCACGAGGTATCCGGCGCCTCATCCATGCCGTTTCGTCAGGCGGTATCGCGGTATTCCGAGGCGGTCGTCTTGCTCGCGGAGGGGGAATCACGCGCAGCGTACACCTCGG
>Ga0307487_1000132_pt1 | contig 58598 bp, 82 predicted proteins | sample CBIW12metaG_FD_203665 | JGI IMG/M metagenome (GOLD analysis project Ga0307487, IMG submission 203665) | Sea-ice brine microbial communities from Beaufort Sea near Barrow, Alaska, United States - CBIW 1.2 | ecosystem: Environmental > Aquatic > Marine > Coastal | place: USA: Alaska | collected... | reverse complement strand
CGTTCCTGTGGTCAGCGATGAACCCGTATTTCAAGATGCCCTCGTTCCTGGTACGGCGAATTTACAAGGACTGGTACCCCGCTAAAGCCCAGATCGGTGATCACGCTAACCCCATACACATCATCTATGAATGCCTGACGAATAAAGACTGGGGGTTGGGTTACCCCATTCAGGACATCGACGATGCCAGTTTCAAAGCCGCAGCCGATGTGACTTACAGTGAGGGTTTCGGTCTATCCTTGAAATGGAAGACCCAGACCAGCTGCCAGGAATTCATTGAACTGATCAATGAACATATCAACGCCAACATGATTGAGGATCGCCAGACCGGGAAATGGCGAATGATCATGGTGCGTGATGATTACGACCCCAATACATTGTTTGAGCTAAACGAGAGTAATTGCACCCTCGAAAACTTCCAGCGTAAAACGATGAGTGAGACGGTCAATGAGGTGGTTGCCAGTTACACCCGACTCGAAGATGGTGAGACTGATACGGTAACCGTGCAGGACCTGGCCAACTTCGCATCCACGGGTCAGATCAATTCTCAGAAGCGGGATTACCCAGGCATCCAGGATTCGGAACTGGCTTTTAGAGTGGCCCTTCGTGATCTGAACACGATGTCCAGACCGGTGGCCAAGTTTACGATCAAGTGCAACCGGGACATGCTCGGACACTACCCTGGACAAGTCGCCAAAATCGTCTGGCCACGTCTCGGGTTGAACGGGGTTGTCATGCGAATCACCAACATGGGGTTGGGTGACATGGCGTCCGGTGAAATCAGCGTTGAGGCTGTCGAAGATGCATTTGGGCTACCTCAGAGCGCCTACATCAAACAGCAGCCCATAGGGTGGGTGGATAGTGGCAGGAACCCTCAACCGGTCAACAACCAGTATTTCTACGAAGTGAGCTACTATGAACTCTACACCTCGACTGATTCAGCAGATCGCTTAGATTGGCCAGCCGATGTCGGCTTTGTTGCCGTATCCGCCGAACGCCCTAATAACGATTCCGACACACTCCGACTTTACGACAACAATGCGGCAACCTTGGTGGCGGACGGGTCATTCACTCCGGTGATTGAATTAACGGCGGACGTGGGATTCGGTGACACAGTAATCCCGGTTGACCTGAGTACAATAACCGACATTGTGACCTTGAATTCCACTGGTTTCGCATGGTTGAACAGCGAACTGATTTACATTCTGTCGGTCGATAGTATTGGGTCCACAATAAGTGTGAATCGCGCCATGGTGGACACGGTACCCGCCACCCATCTCGCCGGTGATTGGCTTTGGTTCTATCACGGGTCGTCCAGTGTGCTTGACCCAACGGTTAGATCAGCCGGCGAAACCGCTGCTTACAAGTTGATACCCGAGACCTCAAGAGGGGTCTTGCCGGTGACATCAGCATCCACGGTTAATTACACCCTTCAGAACCGTCAGTTGTTGCCATACCGACCTGGTAATCTGAAGGTGGATGGTGAGTACCTCAATGCCGTTGTATCCGGGAATATTCCATTGAACCTATCATGGGCGCACCGCGACCGTACTCAGGAAGTCGCCCCGTCGCCGACACTGATTGAGGCGGGGAATATTGGCCCAGAGGTGGGAGTGACCTACAACCTGGAAATATTCGATGAGAATAACGTCAGTCGGACCAGTCAGACAGGCATTATCGACACTTTCTATGACTACACCACTGAGGCTGCTGATCTGAATGTGCTTGAAGCCGCGTATTCTGGGATATTCACAGTTTTGGATTTCGTGGGGGAGGTAACTGCCGATTCAGGGTTCCTGATCATAGGGATCGCGGAGAGTGGTGGTCGCTACACCGCCTCTTATGACAAGACGGCAACCACTGATCCGGATTGGGCAGAGAACTTTGAGCAAACCATTGGTGATGGTTTCCTTCGTTACGACACAGACGCTGGTGGTAATGGGTTGGTCGTCAGTGCCACCCAGATTGTGCCGGTGTTTGACGTTGATCAGGTGCTCGAAATCCATGGTGTCAACGCCACCGTTAGTCCTGACGACCACACACTTGAAATTGAATTTCTGAACGACGCATCACAAGTCGTCGCGGCAATAAAATCTGATAAAGATGGCTACTACCAGTCGGGATTATGGTACGGGTCATCCTTGGGGTCATTAACCAAAGCGCCACAAACCGGCAGCAACCCGAGAACACACGGTGAGCTTGAGTTCACAGGGTCGTCAATGACCTTCACTCACTACACAGCGACGAATTACAACGACGACTTCACCTTCAATGCTAACTTCATGTCGGTAACCTCAATGCGGGTCCGAACCTATGCCAAGTCAACCTACACTGGTGGTTCTGGTGGTTCTGCGGGTAGCTTTGTGAAAATCGTCAGGATGGGTGATGATGCATTCTTAACCAGTATTACCCCTTCGTTAAGGAAAAACGATCAGGTGCGTTTCAAGTTAGAATCTGAACGTGATGGATTAACTTCATTCCAGAAATACGACGTGACTGTGAAGCGATACGGTTACGGCTTTCGATATGGTGAAAATTACGGAGGAATTGTCTAATGCCAGCAATACAGGACCCTAATATTGGTTTGAACTATGGTTGGGTTGGCGGCGAGTCGGGCATCAACCTACAGTTGGATGAGAACTGGAAAGCTATCAGCACTCTACTGAAACTCTCGGTTCTGTCCAGGACGACGGACGTGCCAGCTTCAGTGACCAACGGCGACCGGTACATCATCCCAGCGGGAGCCACAGGTGCCTGGACAGGGTACGACGGCAAGGTTGCCCGTTACATCAGTGGTGTATGGGAAGTCTACACACCCACGTTCGGCTGGACCATCAGTGTCCTTGATGAAATGCAACAGGTGACCCACGACGGCACGAACTGGCAACTCCCCGGTGGGTTTTACACCCAATACGCAGATGACCCTGCGGCATCCACCGGTGGTGTAGCAGTCGGTGGTGTCTACATCAACAGCACCACCGGTGCCCTCCATGTTCGCATGACCTAAGATACAACCAAAGGGTGGTAATTCAGTTGACAGTTGTTATAATTCGGTCAACTTTTATATACTTGGGGAATGCTTGTGAATGCTGAATCACTCGCTAGTTTTGCTGGTTACATCGGGTCGCTGTTCGTATTTGGCTTCACCATTGTGAGAGTTTTGGACAAGAAGGCAGGGGATCGTCAGAACCGAATGGAGCGTCGTCACCAGGAGGAAATGAACGCCATTCGTCAGGACATCGTTGATAAGCATTATCACAGCAACAGTGAAATGAAAAATCTTCACGCTCGCGTTAACGATGTCAAAGAGAAGTACGTCAGGCAAGAGGTTCATGACAGGGACATTGCATTGATGAGGTCATCACTTACTGAGTTCAGATCGGAAATAAAGCGGGACTTAACAACCGGTATTGCAACGTTCAATGAAGGTCTGAGTGCCATGCGAAAAGACTTCACTGAACACCTTATGAAGCTGTCCGAACGCAACAATTCAAACTGAAGTTGAGGCAACCACTGTGGCAATTCTACGTGTAACACGCTTCAACTATGGTCCTGAGTTACCGTCATCGGTTGCCGGCACATTCGGCACCATGGAATTACCGTCTGGTCATAAGCTGTACAGCGTAGAGCCACCTTGGGTTGGCAATAAGCAATCGGTGTCGTGCATCCCAGAAGGTATTTATAAACTGCGATACCGCAACTCTGGTGTCGTAAGTCGTAGCACCAGTGGTGAATTTACCGGTGGATGGGAAATCACCGATGTGCCGAATCGTACATTCATAATGATTCACCCTGGTAACTGGCCACAGGATTTCAAGGGTTGTGTTGGTCCCGGCATAACTTATCATTTGCTAAAAGACCGCACCGGTACATTACGCCTTGGTGTCACCAGCAGTCGGGACGCCTTCAGGGTGATGATGTCCGAACTCCCAGTGAATGAAGACCATGAAATCCACATCGTGCCCCATTTAATATCCCACCCATAACAGAGGTGATCTATGAAAACGTTAATTGCTGTGATGATGACTGTCTTCCTGATGACCGGTTGTACCGTCATCAGGAAGATCGAGGAAAGCCCGATGACTGCTGAACTGATTACCAACCAGTTGACCCTCCGCTTTATAGCAGGTGCCGACGACCCGGTTGAGCGGGCGACGAAACTCCGGGCAACACTGGATAAGATTCAGGGTGACATGGGTGCCGAGTATACCCTGGCTGACCTGGATGAGGCTGTGCGTGCCGAGATCGACTGGCAGGCACTGAATGCAGCGGATCAGGAGTTACTGAACTTCGCACTGACGAAAGCACGGGTTGCTATTGCAGAACTGATTGGTGATGGCGTTGTTAATCCCGATGAACGTTATCGCGTTGAAACCTTGATTCGTTGGATTGACCAGGCGGCACAGAGGGTCCGGTGATGAGGAACCGAATAGTCGGGATGTCCCGCTTCACACCGCTTGAGTACCGGCACATCGGATATGACCGATGGGAGATCACCAGGCCGTTCATGTATTTCGGGGATGTGAATACAATTGTGGTGCCTACAGGGTTCATTACTGACCTTGATAGTGTGCCACGGGTGCCGCTGTTCTACGCCATGCTGAAAGGCTTCACAGTCAGAGCAGCGACGATTCACGATTATTTGTACAAGACTCAACGTGGCAAAGCGTTTGCAGACAACATGTTCCTCGCAGCCATGTACGACGAGGGTATTCCGGCGTTCCGCAGGTATCCGATCTACTGGGGCGTTTCGATGTTCGGTCGGTCTGCCTACGAAAGCTACGCAGAGGTAACGGTATGAGTGAATCAGCGAAACGCACAGCACTGAAAACCACAAAGAATGTTGCAAAGAACAGCGGTGAGTTAGGCGGTGCTGCTGTAGCCATCATTCTGACAAAAGTTGCCCAGTCTTACGGAATACCCATTGGTGTTACAGAAGCAACGATTCTTGGCGGCTTTCTTGTTGGTATTGGTTCAAACATTCGGCATTTAATCAAAGACGACTGAGGTAAACACCATGATCAAATTTGCAGCTTTTTTAATTATTGGCCTGATGGTCACACTAACAGCCCACGCAGCCCAAGCGCCATCTGAGCTAAGCTGGGTAGCCCCCGATACCCGCGAAGACGGTAGTCCCCTGTCACCCGATGAGATCAAAGAGTACCGGGTGTATTACACCGTGAACGGGCAAACGCCAGGTGATAATTATCCCGTTGTCGTGAGTGGCACGGCCCAGAGCGAAACAGTGACGTTGGAGCTGATGCCCCGAGCCGAGCCTTATGTTGTGGGGTTTGCTATTACCACCGTAGATACCGATGGGGTTGAGTCTGTGCGCTCGGATGTAGTCAGCAAGACATTCAACATCGACAGAATCGTGAAACCTTCTGCACCGACGAACCTACAGTTCAACATCACCTTCGGCGATGGCTACATGATCACTGAAAAAGTGGGGCAGTGAAATGACGCTCAGCGAATTTCTAGCAACAGCCGACGTAGACCACTCGACGGCACTTACGCAAGCGAAGTCATATGAGGAATCGCAGGGCAATATTGTTACCTCCAACGTACTTACAATGCTGCTGGTGGGAGCGGGGTTGTACGGCTATTTCCGTGATTGCTCAGTAGATACTCAGCACCCAGCGCGGGGAATCTGTCTTGCCCTAATGGACCGGTTGCGAACTCAATCAGAGTTCAATTTTATTCAGGGGCATCCGAAAGGCAGCGTCAACAACGACATGATAGACCTGCTTATCAACGTACTGATGACTGAGAAGCAGGCAGAGCTTGAGGCGCTACGCACCAGCCTGAACACCGAATCCAGCACCGCCAGAAAACCGTTTGAGCAAGTGACACTGTACGATGTACTGGTCGCTCGGGGTGCCTGTCCTGCCATTCCAGTAACTGCATCTGGTGGTTACGTTGTCATCAATATCCTGAGTGACGTAGAGCCGCACAACCCACAGGTGTATGCCACCAACCCACGGACCAATAAACCAGAACGGGTTAACGGTTTTCGCTCGGTCGGCAAGGCGGGACTCTACGAGTGCATAATCCCAACTCAATGGCGAACATCGCAGTTAAGCGTTGACAACGCCTACGATGTGATTGAGTCCCAGTAATGGCTGCCGCCTATTTACCCGGCTCGATTTCGACGCTTTTTAACACAGAGGGGGCGAGCTACACCAACCATTTTCCGTATGATTCAGGCACTACAGGGGCCGACCGTTTTCTCGTAGTCACCATCATGCACGAGAATGGCGCTTCTGGACCTACGGCAGTGACTTACGGCGGCGTATCACTCACGTTGTCAAAGACAGTTGTGGTTAATGCGCCGGATGATTTTTCTGAAACCGGCTATCTTTGGACGTTGGTAAATCCGCCGACGGGGTTGAATGACGTAGTGATCTCGGGGAACGCCGGAGGCCGGGATGGCGGCGCTACCGCTGCTGTGTATACTGGTGTCGATCAAGCAAGTCCGATTGGAAACACGGCTGTAAACTCTGCGTTAAGCCCAACCAGCGCAACCACCGTATCCATAACAAAACAATCCGAAGATAACACCGTCGTATGGGCGTATGTGGTCGACCAAGGTCAAGGGGGTCTATCCGCTGCCGCAGATAACACAGCGTTAGTCATAGCAGAAACCGCGCTTAGTTCTACGAAAGCGTCATCTTTCGGTACAGGTTACAGAACGCTTGGTGTAGGTGTTGTCCTTGTTGGCGTAGTAGACTCGGCCGGCGGCTCGCCAGATAATGGTATTGCGGCAATGGAGCTTATTGCTTCCGCACCGGTATCAACTGGCCCAGCTACCCCCATCAACCCCGGCGCTATTAACATTCTTACTACTTCCGCCCGGCTTACTTGGGAGCAAGGGTAATGGCTATCGACGTACCGCAGGCTGAGAAAGACGCGCTGGTTGCATTTTATAATGCGACGGGTGGTGATAGCTGGACGACCAATACAAACTGGCTAGTCACAGAAGGTGTGGGTGACTGGTACGGGGTGACCGTCAGTGGTGGGCGTGTTACTACGCTAGACGTAAGTAACAATAACGTGGTCGGGGCGGCGGGTAGTAGTTTGTCGGCCCTCACCGCTCTCACCTCGCTGAATTGCGGCACCAACCAGATCACCACGTTGGACGTGTCAGCCCTTACATCGCTTACCACTTTGTATTGCAACGACAACTCAATCACAATACTAGACGTATCCGCCCTTACCTCGCTTGAAAGGCTGTATTGCTCCTACAACTCGATCACAGTATTAGACGTGTCTGCACTCACGGCTCTGACCACTCTAGACTGTGGACTCAACTCAATTGCAACACTGGATGTGTCAGCTCTCACATTGCTGACCACTTTGTATTGCTACAACAACGCAATGACAACATTGAATGTGGCAGGCGCTACCTCGCTGGACACTTTGGACTGTGCAACCAACTCTATTACCACGCTGGACGTTTCAGCGCTCACCTCCTTGACATATCTAAGTTGCTACAGCAACTCTATTACCACGCTGGACGTGACCGCTCTCACATTGCTGTCCAACCTGTCTTGCTACGACAACGCAATTACCACATTGGATGTATCAGCCCTCACCTCGATGGCCTATCTGTATTGCTACACCAACTCGATCACAACACTAGATGTATCTGGTCTTACCTCGCTAGCGTTACTGCAGTGCCAATTCAACTCGATCACCACTTTGGACGTGTCAAGTCTTACGTCGCTAGAGGCGCTGTATTGCCAAAACAACTCAATTGCGACATTGAATGTGTCCGCCCTCACGGTACTGACTGGGCTGTACTGCCACAACAACGCAATGACGGAAGTTGCCGTAGACAATATACTAGGTGGGGTAGATTCAGCTGGACCAACTAACGGGACGCTTCAAGCCGACGGCACAAACGCAGCTCCATCAGCGACAGGTATAGGATACAAAGACGCTCTAGTCGCAAAAGGCTGGACAGTGACAGCGAACGAGCCAGAGGTTATTCCACCGTCATACACGCTCGAATGGCGGCTCGTTGCTGGTCCTGGTGCGACGACCTCAGTAACGGGTATCACTGACCTTTTCTACGATCTGTCTGGACTTACACCTGCTACTGACTATGAGTTCAGGGTATTAGAGACTGACGGAACTACTCCGTCTGCTTTCTCGTCTTGGTACTCGTTTACTACGGCATCCATCAATCAAGACGTAATCACTGTTGAACTGGAACAGATCACCGGTGCTGAAGCTGTTAGTGTCGATTCAGTATCCGGTGTCACCCCGGTGCCGGCTGAACAGATCACCGGTGTCACCCCGGTAGTTTTAGGGTCTGACGCATCCATCACGGTCACCCTGGTGCCGGCTGAACAGGTCACCGGTGCCGAAGCTGTTGCTGTCAACCAAGTGGAACAACTACCTGGTGTTGTAACAGAACACCATGTAAACACCCAGTTAACCCCTGTGTCTCAGGTTGTGAATGTCGGCACCACGGTGTCGGAAGTCATTACTGAAGTTCAACCTGTTGTTGTCGGTACCGTGATGCCTGTGGTCGCAGTGTATTCGGAACAGGTCACTTCGGTTGAACTGATCAGCTTGCTGGGCACCTCCGGTATCAACGTTGTCGTTGTTGAGCAAGACACTGGGTTAGGTAACCAGGCAGTCACTGCTTCCAGCAGCCTCAGTGTAGTTACACTTGAACAACGCACCAACGGGGATGTGGTAAGCAGTGCGTCGTCATTGATGCTCAGTGTTGTTAATATCGAGCAATTCACCGACGTTGACATGGTTGCAATACTTGATTCGGCAATGCGGGTAGACCCTCGTTGTTTGCGGGTCAAAAGAACAACTGTTGGTTATAATGTCAACCGAAAGACGATTATGTATACTGTCACTTTGAAAAACACATGCAATTAAAGGATTACCAAAATGGCTAATTTCTCACTTCAAGAATTCAAACAATTCGGTCCAGACCGTGCAGCACAGAACGCCGACACCATTGCATTGGTTGTGAACCCCCTTAAAGCGGACATTTTTGCAACCTTTCAGGGTAAGATCATCGCCCAGTCAGCGCTGGTTCTCGCCGACTGGAACTTTGCAGCAAATGGTAACGACCTTCAGGTGACCATCAACGGTAAATCGAACATCGACCCCAGCGGTACAGCTGCATCGACTGATGATATTGCTGTGGCAATTTTCGATAGTGTAGGTGGAGTGGTTTACCTGGTTCAAGATGTGTCAGACCGTACCATTACCAACGAGACAGGTGATGCGTTGAACATTCCAGCACTGGTGTTTTATGTGCGTGAACCAACCCCGGTGGTGTAAACCATGAAGATCATGGCGTTCAAAGGCTTTGGTAACATCGAAACCTTCTCAGTGTCCAAGGATGGTGAGCTTTTCGATCTGTCGGCGGCAGGCTTCACGTCAGCCAGGGTCTACGCCGACAGGCAGTATGTGGAAGCAACTGTCTCAGGTAGTGAGTTAGGTGTGGTGCTAGGTGATTTACAGGTGGGTGTTGGCTGCTACAACGGTAAGGTGGTGGTCTACAGTGACTTGTACCCCGATGGGTTGGTCATCATGGGTCAGGGTTTGCCGGAAGCACTCGACATCACGGTAAAAGAGTGAGGGTCTTGCGACCCTCGTTTTTCCCTACAGCCCATCCATAGGGTCAAAGTTTTCCGCTTCACCACCGTGGGACTCAATGACCTTCTTAACCAGTTCCCGTAATTCCGCAACAAGTAGGAAAGTCGTCGTGCGAAGGTAGGACAGGCCACTGTCAAGGTCTTCATCTTCCGGTTCAGTATCCAGCAGTTCTTGTTGAAACCCATCCATGAACACCAGCTTCTTCAAGATTAGCGCATCGGTGAGGGTAAAACTCACACGGTCTGGATTTGACAGTGCCAGTGAATCAACCGACATCATGGACTCGGTGATGTGGTTGGTCACGTACTCGTCGGTCAAGTCCAGATCACTGAAGCGGGCCTTACCGCCTTCCAAATCAACCATTGAACACTTGTCACCTATGGTGAAGTTGTCCAGCAGGACCGACTCAACACTGTCGTCCGGGTTCAACGCATTCGTCATCACCCATGTAGGCGACAATTCAACCGCCAGCGGACGTACTTTTAGTGACCCGAGTGAGTCACGTAACTTACCCAGGAAATCGTCTGCTGCCTTCACGGTGCTGGTGTCAATGACGATCCGCGATGTCAGGTAGTCGATGAACCCGGTGGTGTACTTTGATTCAACCATGGCCGTGGGTAAGTGTTTATTAATCACAGCTTCTTTCAGTTCCTGCTTTTCACGTCGTCCGACTTTCCGACCTTCGTTGCGCTGTATTTCCTTCGCCCGGTCCTCTACTTCACGGGTAATGGCAGAGTTCTTGATCACTTTGCTGTCAGTTCGCAGCCGCAAGAAAATGGCATTGTTACTGATGAAGTGCAGGTCATCAATACCATCCCCCAGGGGCACCCATCCTGACGACGAGAACTGTTCTGGTCGCACCGGGGTGAAGCTGTGATCTTGGAGCATGTCCTCAAGCACGTCAGCAGACGGGTGATGTGACACGTCAACCGGTGGTAGTCTACCCGTCAGTGTGTAAACGATCGCATTCTTGAAACTCATGATTGTAACCTCATTTTTTGGTTGTAATTTAAGACGAGTTAAGGGTAAGTCCACCGGTGACGACCGGCTATCAGGTTGCCGTTTTGCAGGCGGTACTCCATATCGTCAGTCTTCTTCGGTATGATCCCGGTTCGCACCGCAGGAATCATTACGTCACCCACCTCGATCAACAGTGGGCACCCCACCGGTGGTAACACATTGCTGCTGTTCAGGTACACGTTTTCGTGACTCACGGTTTCTACGGCACCTCCTACGTTTGAGTTTTTTGCGCTCCCTCGTTTCAGGGGTATCCCGATTAACGTGTTCATTGATGATCGCTGTAATAGGGTGTTCCGGCAGACCCAGTTCCTGTTGAATTTGCTTCCGGCTGAACCCCATGTGTCGCATCAACAGAACGGTTTCTTTTGTGTTTTCGTCCACGGTCACATTTCCTCACAATACCACCCCTGTACAGTTTTGGTTTTCTATCAGACGGTACTTTAGTTGCAATCCTGACTTTCAGTTGTTATGTAACTCAATCCTGTTTGTAGAACCTGGTAACCAACCCAAGCTGTCTGTACACCAGGGTCAACGTACACCTCACCGTTGGCATGTTTAGACATGTCCACGTCAGCTACGTTTGGGCGTATGAAATCCTCAAAACTTTGTTGTAGTTCGTCCATGAAATCCTCCGATTAATGTGTGAATGATACTGTATATAAGTACAGTTGTTACCGACTGTCAACCTTTGCGACACAACTTCTACGAAAGAGTCAGAGCCTTATGCCGTCCTCCACGGTTTTGTCGTCACGGAAACGAACGAACCTCGGGTGATGCAAAGACCCATCCTGTGTGCGTTCGTTATTCTGCGTCGGCTTCATGTCCGCCAGCAAATCCAGATTTTCCAGTACCTCAGTTCTGTTTATACGTGTTCTCCATGGTGGTTGATGGTTTGAACTCTAAAGGATGAGTATTTTGATGTCAACCAATAGTTGTAAATTCAAAAAATATGGGTTAACTTTACTCTCACGCAGGACAGGCAACCTTCCTGAAGTAGTCAGGACAGGTGAGGTTTTTCAAGTAATGATGAGGTGTTGAAATGGCGAAGATGATGATGTACCCAAAAATTCACAATGAACAAGGTAAGGCTTTTGAGGTGTTCACTTTCAAAAACCACCATTGCCCAATGTTCGGTGATGCCTACCAAGGTGAGAAGATGGATGGTGAAGGCTTCCATTGTTACAAGACACAATGGTTCATGGTGAAAAGTGACATCGACACCCTGGGTGAACCCACACCCGAAGAAGACGAAGCGTTCAATGAACTGGACAAGAAGCTGAACCCTGAACCGGACTACGCCGACACACCGTTTGCAGTCCGAGGTCGAATACTGGAACGCATGGGTAAGGCGATGCAGGACAAAAACGCAACCGTTCATGATCTGGCAAAAATATCCGCTGAAGCCAGGATGTCGGTTTATTTCAAAATTCAACCAATTGTTGAGTAAACAACTGATGAGAAATAAATTGGAACGGCGTATGCAGTTCAACACACGTACCCTGGTGAACGGTCTACTGCACAAGGGGTTTACCGTTGCGAACCGTGATCCGATCGAACTGCACCTGGGCAATCAGAAGGCCACGGTGTACAACAACGCGATTAACTATGGCCGAGTGCGGTGATGAATAATTTTATAATTGACACTTGTTACGGTGTAAACACCATTCGGCAAACGCTCACATGTGATTCAAATGAAGGATTAACGGGTAAAATATCCGATGAAATCATGAGTCTTAAAGGGGATGCAATCAGAAGTGCATTGATTCGATCAGGTTGGACACCACCGAGGGAGTGGGTAGAGGTTAAGTTGCCGTTGGGCTGGACAGGCTACTACACGCGGAACGGTGGCACCACCTGGTTCTGGTGTACGGTTGTTGGGCATGACGAAGGTAAGGTGGTCGTTCGCACCAAGTCTGGCTATTATCATGCTCACGACCCCAATAAATTCGAATTCGCAAAAAGTCTAACTGAAGGAATTCCGCAATGAAGAAAATCGCTATTGCACTGACACTGTTAATTTCTACTTCCGTTCATGCCAGCAACTACGAGTTCTGCAAACAGATTGAAGGGTTCGCTGAAGAAGTTATGGCAGGCCGACAAGCCGGTGTACCCGCTTCAGACATGTATCGTATCACCGAGGGTAACCGGATTCTCACACCCATGGTGAAAGTGGCCTACAGGCGTTCTACTTACGACACAGAGTATTACCGGAAGAAAGCGATTGCTGAGTTCAAAGATGAGTGGTTCGTGACGTGCATGGAGGAATGAGGTGATGGGTGAAATAAAAATAGAAACCAAGTTCGACAGTTCAATGATCCACCAAAGGGTTTATTCACTGGGTGATGAAAATACCATACATTCAATAATGGATGAGGTTATGAAACTGCGTGATGAAGGGGTGCGTGAAGCATTGATTGCATTAGGTTGGACACCACCCGGTGGTGTGAATGGGGAGGAATGACGTGTGACAATAAATTCAACGGTTGACGTAAAAACTTCAGAATTAATATTTGGTGCGCTTGACTGGGTTGTTGCCAAGGTGGTGGGTGAGACTCTTACTGGTGATTCAGCAATCAATTACCCAATCTTGATTGGAGCTGGAACTGACGGCGACCTTCAGCGCCCATTCTCCCCATCGACCTCATGGGATGATGTTGGTCCTCTCATAGAAAAGTACAGGATTTCTATAGACTACAACGACGCTCGATGGGCAGCATCCACCAGGGGTTGGTTGATGGCTGAATATGGCATGACTCCCCTCATTGCCGTTTGTCGCGCTATCGTAGCAGCCAAATTTGGAGATGTTGTCACAATTGACGCACGGTTAATTAATTAATCAGAACTCCGTTCGGATGAGTAAAAGCAACGAGGTGGATAATGATCGAAGTAATAATTGGGATGGTGAAGGAGTGGCGGCAACAAAACCGCGAACGTCAATTCCAGAATGGGTACCAGCAGGTGTACATGGCTCACCGTCGCGGCGAACTGACGCCTGCACTGATAGACGACCTGGTGGGTACACGTACCATCCCACCGTTTGAGAAGGGTGTATTCGTTGCCCTGTCTGAACTGGAAGGTAACAGAAACCTGGTGACCTCACCTAAACGTAACCAGAAAGGCGAGCCGGTGGATGTCACGTTCACCATTAACCCTACCGTTCACTGATCCAAAATGCTTCAGCATGTTCCAGAATGTAATGGAAGGTAGTCTCAAACTGTACCAGTAGTGTACCAACCCCATCTTCAACACTCATAACGTGTTGATAACAATACCCTTCTAAGCTCTGTCGCACCTATCCATCATTGGGGCGACAGAGAACCTATTTGCCTTATAAATCATATTCTTACCTTTGTTTCCGCTACCCTGACACTACATTAAGAGTCATTGAAACCTATGGAAAAACATTGCCAAGCACTATGATGGTGTACCAGAATCGTACCAGTGGTACACCGAGGACAGGCGAGCTTTTTCAAGTAATTGGGACAGGCGAGCTTTTTCAAGTAACCGAGAGGATACAGGCAATGGCGACATTCCAAAAGCGCGGAACAAAATGGCGGGGCATCGTAAGGGTCACAGGTGCTACACCTATCAGTAAGAGCTTTCCGACCAAAGGTGAGGCCCAACGGTGGGCATCCAGGATAGAGGGTGACACAGAGGGCCAGGGAACCGACACCAGCCTGGTGATGACTGTCAGTGACATGATTGACCGGTACCTGGACGAACTGGAAATAGAGAAGCCGCCAGGCAGGACCAAACGGGCGAACCTTGAAATGATCCGTCGATACCTGGGGCACCGTCGATCTAATGCACTGAAGGCTGAAACCCTGGTGAATTTTGCACGGGAAAGGGCAGCGTACTGTTCGCCGGCCACAGTGCAGCAGGATATGGTGTATCTGCGCGGACTTCTTCACACCGCCAAGCACCTATGGGGAGTTCGCCTGGACTGGCAGGCATACGATACAGCGGCAACCTACTGTAAGCGCCAGGGTTTGACCGGTAAATCAGTTGAACGTCACCGTAGACCGTCAGACGATGAGATGAAACGGCTCCTGTTACTCATGGACACAAATAACTACTACCGTTCGCCGGTGGGTGACATTGTTCGGTTCGCCGTTGACACGGCTATGCGCCAGGGTGAAATCCTGGCAATTCGCTGGCAAGACGTGGACACAGTGAAGAAGACGGTAATTATCCGGTCCAGGAAGCACCCTTCACAGAAAGCATGGAATGATCAGATTGTGCCCTTACTCGGTGGAAGTTTCGCCTTAATCCAGAAACAACCCAAAACAGATGATGACCGAATATTCCCGTACCAGGGTAAAGCAATCGGTGCTGCATTCCACCGTGCGTGTGTGAAGCTGAACATAGAAGACCTGCATTTCCATGACCTACGGCACGAAGGTATCAGTAGGTTGTTTGAGCAGGGTTACGGTGTGATGGAAGTGGCCAAAGTGTCAGGTCACCGGGATGTGAACATGCTACGTCGATACGTTCAACTGAAGCCTGAAGACCTTCACAAAGGTCCAATCAGGGACAGGCAAGGTTTTTGAAGTAACCAGGGCAGGTGAGCTTTTTCAAGTAGTAGTGGGACAGGTGAGCTTTTTCAAGTAACCAGGACAGGTGAGCTTTTTCAAGTAACCAGGACAGGTGAGCTTTTTCAAGTAACCAGGACAGGTGAGCTTTTTCAAGTAACCGATCATTTTTTCACAAAAAGTTTTACGAAGTACCGTTGGTTGTAATTTCCTAGTGCCCGTCATCCTGGCGGGTGCGGCAACCGACGACCTCCCAACGACAAATCAATGACTTACGAATCACGCCTTATAAATCAATAACTTACACGCCATTTTTTGGCTCTGGTTTGCAGGGTATTGATTTATAACGTTTTTATGGTTTTGTCTGGTGCCAGTGAATTACCTATAAAGGAAAGCGCAAGAATTCCGGGTGATCATGGGTGCCGGGTGATCCTGCTGTAAAACTATTGTTTTATTTTCAACTAACGGTTGACTGCATCCGGTTTAGTCGTTACAGTTCGCGGCATGAATTGAAAAACACACACAGGGGAACGGAATTATGGATGCTTTAATTTTCGGGATTGTTTGGATTTGCTTCATGCCTTGTGCTGCTTTTTTTTGCTTGTACATGGGTTTGACAGAGAAAAAACGTTCACGCGCTAACCGTCGTAATCGTTTCAATTCAAGAATGGGAGCTTCAGCATGAAAAATCACCCTTTCAACAATGAAGCAAACCAGTTGAACATTCTTGCCACCGGTAGCCGGCTTACAGTGATCAACTGGCTATGTTGGAACGATGACAACGGTATTTTTTCAGATGATGACTGTGTTAATGAAGATATTCCCGTTTTAACGTTACAGACTGCTGTCGAACTAATGGGGAACATTTTAACAGATAATAATGATGACCCTGTTTTCGTAAATGCTGCAAAAAACCGCTTTAATCAAAAGGTGTAAATGTATGAAAAACCAAACTGTAAACAGTGATTATGTTCGCGCCGTAAAAATACAAGCTAAATTGGCCAAGTTGGCAAACCTTAAAGCCAGCTATAAATTCAGACTTGCAGCAATGATTGCCACTGATAACCGGCAAGGGCAAATCTGGCCTTAATTTACAACTGAATGTTGGGAGTACAACCATGTTTAAAGTGATGGCAGAATTCAGGCAAGCGTTAACAGCCGCACAAGTGCGTACAGGTGACAGCGAATTAAGCGTGAATGTTAAGGCGGGTTCTTTTCAGGTGTGCCGTGTGCGTTACGACACAGCCGGCAAATCAACGGTTGAACCGATTACCGGCTATCTGACTAAAGATGACGCATTGAGCCACCTTAAAAACATGGGGATTTGAAATTATGAGCGAATACACGGCAAACCAGCAGTTGAACGACTCGAAAGAACATCAATTGATGAATGAACGCAAGCCGCTTGTTTTGACTAATGCACCCGTTGGTGATCCGAACAATTCTAAAACATGGGATTTAGTATTATGAGAGCGCAAACCATTACCGGAACAGTTAAAGAATTAAACCGTGAAAAGTCTAGCACCATGGGCAACCCGCGTTACACGTTAATCATTCTAACTGACAATGGCGATATTGAGCAGGTAACAACGCGCCCTAATAGCTCATACGGTTACAGTGCCACCAATTACGAGAATAAGCGTGTAACCGTAACCGCCAGCATTAGCCGCAACCGGTTGTCATTAGATAGTATTGTAGAGGTGAAATTATGAGCAAATCATCTGTTTTAGATACCACCGTTAAAACGTACTTACTCGATTGCATTAACTCCGACGATATGGACCTGGCCACCGTTGCCGATAAAATCAATTACAGCCGTATCGACTTTTACAGTTCGCAAGCGTGGAACGTTGAAAGAATAGGCGAACAATCAGCGGTTAAAGAATGGCTTCAGGGTTTGCCGTCATCAATCAATATTGCATTTGCGAACTATGAAATTCTGCAAATTGCGGTTAAATGGCAATCGTTGCCAGCGGATTACAGCGAACGGCAAGCGGATAAAATATTAGAAAATTGGTTTAACTTATTGGCCGCTAAATTATGCCAGTTGTGGCGTGGCTATCGTGTGCCTAAGTAACCAGTACAGGCGGTATTCTCCGGAGTGCTGCCGATACTGGCCATTCAGGTCAGACATTCAAAGGGGTACGTTGTAATGAAAACATATGCAACCGTGTTGATTGAGAGCAACGGCAAACTAGCAACCGTGTGTGGTTCCAACGGATACGTCCAACTGGATGGCCGGCTATCTGCAGACCGTGCGTTATCCGACGCCATCGACCACTTCACAAAACGTTACCCGACCGCCAAACACGTGGCCGTGTTCAAGGCTGAATCGCTGGGTGCACGTGGTCGTGTCATCGCTACCTTCCCTCACGGCCGGGCGAACATATACGCGCCATTAATTAACGAGGGATGTTACAAATGAAAAACATCGAAGCAGGTTACCGCGCATTCAACGGCTACACCTTCACCAGTGCAATGGCCTCCCTGTATAACCGAACATGTGACGAAACAGAACGCGCCGTTCGCCTGGCGAGTGACAGCCCGTCACCTATGGCCGCGGCAAGCGTCGCACGTGCACGGGACAATCAGGCGCGCATGTTTAAAAGTATCATTGAAGACAGCAACGAGGTATATGGACTGTATCAAGTGACCATGAAGGACGGTTTTAAGGTCAAGGTTAACGCGCGCGGCTTGCAGTCTGCCTATGAATCGCTGATGAAAGCTAAAGTGATACGTGCGCCCATGTCGTCAATTTCAAGATGTGATTTAGTTAAACAGTTAACCGTTGTATCACCGAGGCTTTAGACTATGAGCGTTAAAAACATTAAACGGCTTTATGAGGTTATAAACAATTCTGTTTTTACCATTAACGGTAAACTGGATTATAACCGCGTTACTGATGTTGTAATTGCTTTATGTAATGAAGTGGTGGAAACAGAAACAGATGAGTTTATATGGGGTGATATAGGTGAAGGTGGCGACGCTTCACTGGGTGATTTCATCATTGGTGCATACTGGCATTATGACGAACAGCATGATGGGCAATCATCAAAAGTTTATGCCGCATTGTCAGCATTAGGGCGTATCTATTGGCCTAACATGGAAACAGGACCGGAACAGGACACTGGTGAACATGTCACCTATGAACTGTTAAACCTGTTAGTTGAAAGCAACGGGGTAACAATCTAATGCCCATTATTATAACGCTGTTATTGGTTAGCCTGGGTATCATATTACAGTCTGATTTGCCGGTTGATGATACCGATTATTACGCAACCGCGTTTGTGTGGATGTTTATAGCTCTGTTAATAAGTGTTTTAAAATAAGGCGGTTATTATGCAAACGTACATTATTAAAGAACTGCAAAACCTGCAATCAGACAGGCAAGGCAAGCCATATCAATCGGTGTCGTTAGCAGGGGCCAAGCAATACGCCACCATCAATAAAGCCTACTATGGTACCGTGCTGGTGATAGAATCCAAATCTGGTGAACGCCTGGCCTATACGGGTAGGCGTGGTAACTGGATTAATGTTTAACTGTAAAAACAACCATTAGTTGTTTATGATCTAAATTTATAGTTTCTTATAATGAATTGTTGACAGTGGGTGTGGTTGCCGCTAATGTTCGGAGCACTAGAAACACAAAGCGGATATCCGCACCTGTAAGTCATGCGGTTTTGTTGTGCCTTAAAATCGGTGCAAGTGTAACCTGTTATGGCCGGGTGAAGAGGCGTAATAAAATACCCGAAAGGGGAATATGCCCGGAGCTACTTTGTGTGCTCTAGTTGACACCCGGTCACCACCTACTAAGTGGTGGTTGTATACAGACTAAAAACACAAAGGTACACATCATGAATGTTCTAAACCGCGTACAGCTTACCCCTGCAGTAACCAGCAATCTGACCGAATATGACGCCCGCCAATTAGAATACTCTTTAGACCGTACAGTTTCCGGCAGAATAGCCGCCTATACAGTAATGATGTTAACTGACAGTGATCTGAATAATGAAGCTGTGAGTGATAATCTTTACGTTTCTGACTCGTTAGCAGCAATAAAGGAAGCTATTTCTACACAGAAACAAATCACCGATTTAATGGTACATGCTGTCCAACGTCTAGAATCTGTTAAGACTACCTGTGAGTTTGGGATTACACGTTTTACCACCGACCTGAAAGGTGATTACGTAACAATACGTGATGCCGGCCAAATTCTAGAAATTGGAGAGAATAAGTTGTATGTATTGTTACGTAATAATAGGTGGTTGACATGCTGTAATAAGCCGTATCAGGTCAAAATAAACAGCGGGTTATTGAAGTTGAAAATTGACACCTCGAAAATGGTTGACCATGGGTTAAAAAATTCAATGACCGTTGTGATAACAAGTAAAGGTTTGTCTAGATTGTACAGTCTTATAGCGTAACCACACGTATCATAAAGGCATAACATAGGGTGTTATCTCGGTATCAATGAACTGGTTTAACGCCCTTGTCTGTTCACTGTTAAGTATGAATTCTAAGTCACTAACCCTACCCTTGAACACACTGAAGCCACCAGATATTGCCCGTATAACCTCCGGCTTTAGTTGGTACGTCAATCTTTCAAGAACATAAACGCCTCCTGCACCGGCAATACGTGCATCCCCGTCATGGTTTGCACTACCTAGCGTATGCCTCTTACCGTCAACTATTAAATCCATTCTATTGTTCCTCAGAAACCGCCACCCGCTAACAGTTGAATCTACCGCACCATTTCGGTTTACAGTCAACATGATTATGGATTCACCCTCACGGTCACCCGTAGTCTGTGTAGCCCTGGCCAGTTCCCACTCTATACCGCGTTCAATCTGAATAGGTCCGACTGTAACAGCCTCCATTCCTGTGTATTCATCAAAAATGTGAGTTGTTCCGGGGCTCACAGGTGTGAAACTGCAGGCTGACAGTGTTGCAATCAGCAGTAACAAAATGAGTAATCGCATCATAATTCCTCAGTAATTCGAACGTGTGAAGCAATGGTAACTTAGGGCGCCTGTATTGTCCCGCTTCCCTAGATACCGGTGTGGCTGATGTACTGGTGTGGCTGGTGTATCGGTGTGGCTGGTGCGCTGGTGATCCTGGGTGCCTGGGTGCTGGTGTGCCGATGTGGCTTATTGCACTGTATCGGTGTGGCTTATTGCACTGTATCGGTGTGCTGGTGTGCCACCTGGCGACAGCTATCCTACCACCTGGGTGCTACTAAGTGATTGACTATAAAGGTAAAAGGTACTCCGGCAAGAAACGTGCCAACCACGGGGGACGCAGAGCGTGGTTTTTAACTGTTTTCAAAAAACCTATGGCACCACAAGACTGTTCTGTAATGTTATACTGTAACACCCGACCATGACTCCACAACTTCACGGTTTTATTGATAACTTTCAAAGTGTTATGGTTCATCTTTCGTCACCATTTCATTTCCGATCGGAACCACTTCAGCACAGTCCCACACTGTTCATTTCATTACAGTACATGCACAAGCATTATGGGACATTCTGAATCACTGAACCTGATCCAACCTGACCATCCCTTCGTCCCGAAACTGGTCAAAGTACGCCTTGTAGACATCACGGTGGATCACCCGGTATCGACCAACCCTGAAGGTTTCCACCGGGAAGGTCTTCATGTTGATGGCCGACAATGCGGACTTCGAATTCTTGTAACCGAAGTGGTCATGGACATCGTTGACCAGAACCCAGGGTTTTTGCTCAGTCATGGTTTAGCTCCTGCTTTACCCACAGATCACGAACTATAAATCCCGCAGCCTCGGTGTTTGCTCTGTGATTAAGGGTATTCATACCAGTGTTCCATTCACCATCTTGATAAAACTGCCATACGCCTGACAGCACCATGATGTATGGTGGTTTGGGTGCGGAAGCAAGAAGTGCGTTATACCTTGCAACAAGCGCCCGGTCTGAAAAATGACCAGTCAATCTAATTTCATCCAGCATTTGAGGTGTGGGTTTAACCGGTAAAATTACCCAATCTTCTGACACCACGGTGTTGTCAATCATGGTGTGGCTCCTGCTCTGGTGGTTGTGGTCGCTTAAAGCCGGTTGGCATCCACTGGGTGTAATCGGGAATCCGGCTTACAGTTTCCCATGGGACTAGACATTGAGCGTTTTTTGATTGTTTCATTGCCCTGTCATTAACCCAAACATTGCCTATATAATCAGCGTCATCTTTAGTAGGAAATCCATCTGAACGGTTAGTCCACTCCGGCACCACGGTGCGGGCCAGTGCAGCTTTCACCGCTTCAACCATTTCCCAATCGTTCTTGCAACCAACCAGTTTTCCGATTTCCATAACAATAGCTTTCTGTGTGCGAGCTTCTTGCGCCCATATCTGAGCCTGTATTATTATTGACTGATGCTTTGCGTCGTCTGCTAGCACGGTATTGGACGGCCTAGTGTAGTTGTAATGATCGAGACTACACAGCCAAATTCGCTCACCCTGTCCGTCGTCCTGCCAGTCGATAATCTCACCGAAGACACGATTGCCGTTGTCCTCGTCACACATAGACACGTCAATACTAACCATTTCACCGACTGCCGGCTTCTCGCCATCCTGTGACCGAAGCCTTTCAATTTCTACTTTGGCATCTACAAAAACCGAGTAAGGATTGTCTTCGATTCGTGGGAAGTAGTCTGCTGCATGTTGCAATCTGTCGGTAATATCACTCGTAATATCACTCATAGGTAACCACCTCGTAATACCACTCCACTTCTTCAAACGCGGCTTCGCGCATTTGTGCTTCACGTTGATCCGGTGTCATCCCTTCCCAGTCCTCACGTTCAAACTCAAGGGTGCCTGAACACTCACTACCAACCTTGTTTGTTTGAACCGAGTACATCACTTTCACAATGTCACTCATCGCCACTTACCCTCTGAAACCATCTGCTGTTCCATTGCACCGTAACTGTCAAAGCCATACTTCTTGGCCAACCGGTTCCGTGCTTCAGAACCAGCGAGGTAGTTGCGACGTTTGATGCGCTTCGATTGTTCCAAAAACTCTTTCTTTGTAATCATAGTTGTATTGACCACTTTTGGTTGTAAGTTGAGGTAAAGATAGCACCACGTTGCATTGAGAGCAAGTGGTGAACATGGAAAAACATTAGGAATCATTGGGGGGGGGGTATGACAATCCCGGCTTTTACACCGGGAAAAGCGTCACAGTACGCCGGCGTCCTTCAGTTGGACCCATATTTTACCATCGGTGTGGTAACCCTGACGTTCGTGTTTCATGGTGACGTTCGTCACGTCACTCGAAAATTCACCGTGTTCAACCACACCGTCGTTGTCCATCACCAGGATTTCGAACATGCCACTTTCAGGTGACACGACTGACAGGTTCAGTGTGTTGGGTTTGGTCTGACGCACAGGCACCATAAACACATTTTTCGACTTCTGGATTGCCACGGTGACGGAGACTGGTGTTTTCTTTCCAGCCCGGATCGCATGAAAATCCACGGTGGCATCTTCTTCGTCAAATGCACAAGTGAAGCCTGAAGCCATGAACATCCCATAGAGCATGTAAGCAGCAGCATCGGCTTTCTCACTGTACTTGCGCCGATCCTTATCCACGATGTCATTGCTGACACCCAGGGCAAGCCAACTCTCATCCACATTCAACATCTTGGCCAGCCGCGACATGACTTCTGTACGCGGACGACTGGCACCGTTGAAATATTTCCGTACTGCTTCCTGGCTGATACCCAGGCGTTCAGCAATCCATGTCTGACGACCCTTTCCATAGTCAGGCACATCATCGGAACGATCACATGCCTGGGTCAATCTGATTGAAAATTCACGGTGGTTAGCCATACGACACTTCTCCATTCCAATGTGTGGTCATATGGTCAATTATCAACCAGAATTCTGTTAGTGTCAACTAACGGTTGATACTTGAATGTATAACTATTGGTTAGAAATGAGGTCACACCACTTCACGAACTGCAATGAGCAATTCCTTCTGTGTGGCGTTTTTTCTACCAATCACAGACAGTACGCGCTCATCCACGGTGTGGCGGGCAACGATGTGGTGAATCACCACGGTGTTTTTGGTCTGACCCTGACGGTAAAGGCGACCATTCAACTGAAGGTAGAGTTCAAGGGACCAATTCAACCCAAACCAACATATAACATTTGACCCTCGTTGAAGGTTCAGACCGTGACCAGAGCTGGCGGGGTGGGTCAGCAACATGGGAATTTCGCCATCATTCCACCGTAACTGCGTGTCAGGGTCGTCATCCATGACCGTTGCGAATGGGAATGCCTTTTTAAGCCGTTGAAGGTCCGACTTAAAGTTGTAAGCCACCAGGATGGGGTACCCGGCGTGTGACTCTACGATTTCCTTCAGTGCTTCTATCTTTTCATCGTGCAGCAGCTCCCATTCTCTGAGTTCGTTGATGTACATGGCACCGTTGGCGAACTGAAGCAGTTTCCCGGTGAGAACGGCTGCATTCTCTGCGTGAACTTCCAAATCAAGGTCATCGAACTCAATGATCATGTCCCGTTCAAAGTTCTGGTACCGGATCATCTGGTCACGGGGGAGGTCCACCAACACTTTGTTGTGAATCAGTTCCGGCATGTCCAGGTAGTCTTCAGCATTCATGTGAATGGTGATGTCCGACACCAAAGAATGAATTTCATCTTCAGCGTGTGCCCGTGGAACAATCAGGTGACTTTCACGATCCTCGGTGAACCAACGCTTCTTAAATGCTTTCTCAGTGGCACCCAGTCGTTCGCCTTTATCCAGCAGGTAGAATTGTGGCCACAGGTCAATCAGACCCTGGGGAGCCGGTGTAGCTGACAACTCGACTACACGGGTGATCATTCGAAGCACATGCTTCAATGCTTTCCAACGGTTGCTGGACTGGGACTTGAAGGAACTGGACTCATCAATCACCACCATGTCCCAGGGCCACTGTTTGCCCACCATGCGAACCAGCCATGCCACGTTGTCACGACTAATGATATGGATGTCTGCCCGTTGCAGGATCGCCGCTGTGCGCTGCTTTGCGTCACCTGAAATGACAGAGAATCGCGTGTACATGAGGTGGTCCCATGTACGCAGTTCAATTGGCCAGGTCGTCAAAGCTACTCGCTTCGGTGCGATGATCAGTACCCGTCCCACAGACATGTCAGATTGCATGTCTACAACAGCGGTGGCGGCGGACACTGACTTACCAAGTCCCATGTCGAGCCAGATACCACACCCAATCGCGGTGTTGCCGGCCACAGCCGTTATGAAGTCCACGGTGCGGTTCTGGTAATTGTGCATTTGATCACGGGTTAACAGCATGGAATTACCACTTTTAGTTGTATCTATGGTCGAACGGAAACCATCACAGTTTCGATGAAGACCTTTGCTTGTTCAGCGTTGATCGCGTTCCCGTAGGCGCACAATCGTCCCACTCTTGAGGAAGCCCCATTAACCAACGGGAATGTGCCGGGTTCAACTGGCCTCCACACCCCGTCCACACCTGACAACCAATCTGCGTTTCGCCAGAAACCGTTAATCGGGCCAGGTGATCGCACCCTCCCGGCCCCGGCTTCACAGCCATCAGATATGCCTGTCGAGGTAACTGATCCACCCGTTCCTTCCCGTCCCTCAATGCCACCATACCGGGTGTATCCTTGTGATCCCTGGTCGTTGGTGTGACCCACCCAGTAAGTCCTGTCCCTAATGTGCGGGGCACCGATGCTCGCAGACGGGAACGCAACAGCCCCGAAGGCATAACCCAAGGTTTCCAAGTCAGTTTGTACAAGGTCGATCCAAGGTTCAGCAGTCTTGCTTGCAACCTGTTCTCCAAACACTGCTGAAGGTTTGCACTCGCTGATGAGCCAATTCCAGTGGGGCCACAGGTGGCGCTCATCAGTAAACCCAATTCCTTTACCTGCCGTGCTGAAAGGTTGACAGGGGCATGATCCTGTCCAGATCGGTTTATCATCGGGCCACCCTGCGTTTCGCAATGCGAATGACCAGACTCCGACCCCAGCGAAGAAGTGACATTGTGTGAATTCTCTAAGTTCATAAGGTGTTACGTCCTCAATGCTGCGTTCATCAACCACACCATGTGCTATGTGACCCATTACAATCAGGTTACGTAACCACTCGGCGGCATAAGGGTCGATTTCGTTGTAATAGGCGGTCACAGGTCAACTCCCGTGAAACGGATCAGCGTTGACCGCCAGGGCAGCAGAAGGCAGGCTCCATGCGAAGGTGCTGAACAACACACCACCGTAGTAAATCAGGTAATTACCTCGCGTCAGAAATGGTTGACCTTTCATCATTTCCACTTCTTCCAGGTCGTGGTAATCCGTGACTTCCGAGTGCCGGGTGACCTGCTTCGTTTCAATATCGAATCGTGTTTCGTAAACTGGCATGATTATTGCCTCAAATCGCAATGGGTGCTTTGTGTCGATTCCTTATCAATGATTTTTTTACCCTGTTCGATGTCATCCACCACGTAGACCCTGAATCCCATTCGCCGGCGCTCAGTGTGGTCTTTCTCTTGCATGGGTGTGGCTACTTTCCCAGGCGCTTTAAATTCTATAAAAAAAACACCACCACCTCGCTTGCTGAAGATGTCATCCGGTACGGCGCGGCGACCGGGGGATGTGAACTTCTCGGCTTTCATCTGGTGGATTTCGCGGGCGTATCTGCACACCGGCCTTTCGATGTCCTTTTCCAGCAGTTTCCGCTTCTCGACTTTGCCTTTTTTCCGGTCACCGTCGAGTTCCAGCATGGGTTCATCAAGCATTGCGTTCTCTCCGACCGGCGCACTCAACACACAATGAAAACCCGTAATCACGGCGAACCATGGGGATGTCGTTGTCGCACTCAGCACACTGTTCTGGTCCAACAGTGCCCTCTGGTGGTAAGTTGGCACGAATAGTGCTTACCGTTTTATCGCGTATCCAGTTGGCCATTTCCTCATCGCGTTCCAACATCCGTTCACTGGTCACTGGTCTTCTCCATGTCTTCAATTAAACGATTCAGATAAACCTGGCATTTCTTCAAATCCTCAACCCCATTCTTTTCCATGCACCGAGTGAGGTATTCCCAAGATCGACTCCAATAATCCGACTGCCGGTGGTTCATAAAACCAGTGGTTGTAATTTTATCCAGTAGGACATCCCGAATATCTATGACTTCAACGCCGGGGAGTAGTTGGTAGTGCTTCGGGTTATTTACATTGTCAGTCATAATTCAGCCCCACGATTCAATGTCAACTTGTTGAAATGAGTTGAACTGGTCCCACCATTCGTCTTCTGGTAATTCCATCGGGTAGTTGTCACTTGAACACTGTTGTTTTTTCCAAAATTCTTCAAACTGTTCCGCTTCCTTTACCAGTTCCTTTTTGAAATCTTCCAGTTTCATAACTCAACTTCTCCAAAATCAACCAGTTTTTCAGCCTGCTCAACATACCAGTTGTAGTTAATCAGACTCTCATCAACACCCGTGAAGTGGTTTTCTTCCTTCACCCTGTACCCTTTATTGATGGCCATTTTGCGCCAATGACCAGGTTTCGTCGGTAACGGTGGCATCATCTTGGATAACTCAGGCCCATCGACTGCGATGTAGTACCGGGTCACGTTCTGGTACACCTCGGTCAACCCCAACCCCCAGTCTGCAACCAGGCGTGATGACCGTGGCACCTTGGTTCGCAACATGAAATCGAAGTCGTTAGTGTGGGTTTCGATGAAATCCCGAATGTCCGCACCGTCGATGATGTTCGCACACGCGGCTTTCTGAACGACCAGGGCAGAGTGGTTCTGGTGCCAGCCAAGTTCAGAATTGGCTTCATCGGGTCGAACGTAGGCGTAGGTACCTTTACGTTTCACTTTGTCACTACCCACGAACTTGGCCACATAGTTGTTGCAATCCCGAATGTGCATGAACTCATATTCGGCTTCTTCAAGGTCCATGCCGGTGAGTTTTTCCCAGTGACTCATCAATATCTTCACCGTGTTGTACTTGTCGCGGTCCATGGTGAAGGTGATACCGTCTGTATTAGCCTGAATGACTTCCAACCCGTGAACCTGACGCAGTTTTTCCCACAACATGCACAGTAACAATTGCCCGTTTACCGTGATAGCTATAGTGTACTGAGGGTCGTAGAACGGGCTGAACTTGTTGTTGGAATCACCGAAGACACCGTTCAATGCCAGCTTCAACATGGCATTTTCCGGTGACCCCTTGGCATACTTCACCCGTTGATCCTTCATGTCCTGATAGATGTCAACGAACCGATCCGTCAGGTGTTCCGGGTAAACCCGATTGGCAATCGCAATGCTCGGGTACATGCTGGTCACGTCCACATCCATGATCATTCGTTCAGGTGTTGCTTCAACTCGCGTGTTGTTGATCGAAGCGTGTATCCCACCTGTGCCGAAAACCCATTCAACCCCGTCCTGCATCACGGAAAGCCGGCGCTGGTCTTTACGGGTTTTCGGTGGGGAAAGTATTTTGGCACCGTCTATCAGACCTGTCTCAGCAATATCATCAAGCCATTTATCCACTTTCGGAACCTGACCCAACGGAGAGTGGTCTATGAACGGCAACATCTGTTCCAGTGTCAGATCACTGAACACACCCTTGGTTTCGGTAATTATCTGATCGCGCAGCCACTTCTCAACAGCCCGGAACGCCGGCGTTTTGAACTCCACGTAATCGAAAATAACGTCATTAATTGCAATGGTTTCCCGTAGCGTCTGATTTGGTTTCCTTCTCCCATCCACCTTTGTGAAACACGCCTGTTTACCCAGGTGACGTTCCAGTTCCATCACGAAGTAGTCTTTACCGATCTTCGTGTCGTTGTGGTTCATGAAGTTGCGGTCGTACTTGGCAGACATGGACTCACGGAAACGAATCATCGGCACTGTGTGCTTGAAGAACTCCACGGTGGCGCGAACGTCGTGCTTGTTGTACCCAATCAACACGTCAATCTGGACGCTGGTCAACACGGTCCCAGGTGGGAAGGGGAGGTCGCGTATGTCGTCCATCCTCATGTTGTATTCCAGTATCTTCAGACTGGTTGCCTTACTCACATTGTCGAAGTGGTGAATCTTGAACAGGTCAATTTGAGGCACGATGTGATCACGGTCCCATATTACGTGTGCGAACCGCGCATGGTGGGGTGCTTCAATGATCGACTTCGATTTTTCATACAGCTTCCTGTTGATCAGACCGGCGTCTTTTTCGTTTTTCAGATCATTCAGCAGGTAGTGGAGTACCGGGTAGTCGTACCCGTAGTTGTTGTACCCCACCATACGAATACCTTTGGGGACCAGGCGCTCAATGAACGCCTTGATCACACCCAGTTCGTTTTTCCTGTGACTGATTTCAAATATCCGTGACTTACCAGACCCCAAGGATTCCACTGCGAACAGAAAGCAGTTTGGATACACCTCAAGGTCGTAAGCTACATCATTGGTTGTAATTTCAGACACGAATCACCCCTCTTTATCCTTGCCCAGTTTCCGACCACAGAAAGGGCAATAGCTACAAAGTATTGAAATTGAATCCTTCGTGTAATTTTTAGCGTAGCCACCACCCTTCTTGGCTTTTCGATACTCTATTTTCACCTTTGGGTTCACTGGTACGTAGTCACCACCTGATGGGAAGAAGGTTGCGTCCTGCCATGCAAAATCGACTTCAATTGCACCATCTGGAATTTGTGACGCCAAATGCTCTTTGACCTTCTCAATCATGTTTGAAAAACACTTACATTCACTCATGATTCCCGACCCCGTTCTTCAGTGCTACCGAACCCACCGTCGCCACGTTCCGTATCAGACAGTTCATCCTCAACCTGGAACATCGGCTTGTAGAAGGGTGTGAACATCAACTGTGCGATGTAGTCACCTGGGTAAATCATTTGGGCATCATTGCCAAAGTTTTCCAGCACCACAAACACTTGACCACGGTAATCCGGGTCCACCAACCCTGGGGTGTTCGCCGGACGCAACCCTTTCTTCGTAGCAGTACCGGATCGCGGCAATACCTGCATGGCCACATTACCAGGTACTTCAAACGCCCAACCAGTGGACAACTTCACCACTTCACCGGGGAATATCTGAATAACCTCTTTACCACAGTAAGCAATATCCGTGCCAGCAGCCTGACTTGACCCCCGGCGAAGGGGTGAAGCGTCACTGTTCAATCGGCGGACTTTGAGTTTCAGGAATTGAATGTTCAATGTTGATTACCCCTTTAATTGTATTTTTTTAACCAAGCGTTAATTGCGTCCTGGGAATATGCCCTTCGTATCGACCTCATTGTTGAGGGTAAAATGCTACTTGGTGTACCATAAACCCGAACTATTTCTTCAACTGTTGATTCTAGGCTGCTCATCACTGACGATCCTTAAATGATTGAATGTTGTATTTCTGTAGTTCGGTGTACATCGCTTGCAGGTACAGCGCCTGCTGGCGGGCGTCGTCCTCCGCGTTGTGTTTCACACCCTTGAAGTCTGGTGGTCGGGCGATGTGCCCATGTTCACCTTTGAAGGTTCTGAAACACCGGTCGTTCCAGAATTTCCACGGTGCTTCCATTGCGAACGACTCATACAGACTTACCGTGATGGCGTTGTCGAATGACGCACCGTTGCCCCACACCAGTAAGTTCGTGTCGCCCTTGGTGAGAAAATGGGTCAGTTTTTCAAGAGCGTGAACCACCGACTTCACGTTGCCCTGTTTGAAGATCACCCGTGCTTCCGGTGATTGCTTTTTCCACCATGCGACGGTTTCCTTGCATACCGTTCGACGTACTTTGATCTGTGCATCACGGTATTCTTTCAGGCCGAAAATCAGGTTCAAACCTTCCATCTTCACCGATGGATCACGGCGGTTGAACAGCACAACACCGATGGAAAGTACAAGTGCTGAAGGGCGAGTGTCCAACGTTTCAAGGTCGATCATTGCATCCGTCAGACCGTTTTTCATGTGACAGTCTTGTGGGTACGGTGACAACGACCCGGACCCTTTTTGGTGTAAGAGGGTGATTGGGGCTGGTTTGAACGCGGCGCTTTTTCCCACAGAACGTAGGGGTACATCGGGCGGTTGCTTGGTTGTCTCGTTTTTCCGTAGGTGTTGGTTGATGTCAGCAGTGCCATAATCTGAGCGATAGTTTTCATTGTGAAGTTTCCTTATGCGAGAAATAGCATTGCAACCCAAGTTCCAGCAGCGGCAACGAGAATCAGAGAACGAAGGGGTAATGAGGGAATGCAACCAAGGATAGCTCCGTGCCACCAGAGGGCGACCGGCTCTTTGCCGACGAACTCAAGCCAGGTGTTAATCGTGTAAGGCACCAGGAAAGAAGTCACGAACACAGCGATAAGTGTCGTGATAAGAAAATAAAAGAAAGCGTTACGTTGGATAGTCTTAACTCGCTGATCAAAATCCGAATGGTTCATTGTCATGTCCTTTTCAGGGTTAAAAATAGCGACCCTGGTGTGGGTCGCTTGTATATAAAACTAATGGTTGTATCTGATTACAAACCTAGATCGTCGTCGTCCATGTCATCGAAATCATCATCCAACTGATCCGACAGTTCACCATCGTTCAGGTCGTCAAAGTCATCGGCGGACGCACCGGAAGCACCGAATTCTTCACCGTCTTCACGGAACCGGACACCTTGCAGTGAACAGCGGATCGCCTCACCGTACTGGTTGTCCTGCACCCAGAAGTTGATGATGGCATCGACGTAGCAGCCGGCGTACAAACGTTGCTCTGCTTCGTCCGGGGTCAGTTGGGTCTTGTCACGATCCAGCAGGGTGGGGCGCTTGTAGTTCTTAGCGGCCACCACGTATTGACCATGGTACCCGTCGTAAACCTCTTTGCTGGTTTTGTTGGTGAACATTTCACCTTTACCAAAACATTCGATAGGTTTCATTTTCAAAGGTTTGGTGCCCCAAGCTTGTTTGATCAAACCTTGGATTTCAGCATTCACCTGTTTCAAAATAGCCTTGTTTTCCGCATCAGTCGGGTCCAGCAGGAAGCTGGCGGAAAATGCCGGCTGTGAACTGTCATACCCCTTGGGTACATCGGCTTTGTGCAGTGTCGGGAACGACAGGCGTACACGATTCAGTTTAATCTTCTTACCGCTGATTGATTTTTTAGCAGCCATGTTCAAAATTCCTCTTAGTCCAGATCGTCAAATTCATCTGCGAGTGATTGGTTCACCGAGGGTCGCGGGTCGTCGTCCGCTGCCAGTGACGGTTTACCTTCTGCCTGGGTGAACAGGGTTTTGAACCGATCATCCAGTTTCTTTCTACCAATGGTTTTCTCAGCCTGTGCCACCGATAGTAGGGACTTGGTATAACGGGTGTCGTCATCCAACTCTTTCACTATCAGGTAATCGTTAGCTTCATCTTCATCTTTCCAATTTCGGGTTCCTTTCTTACCCTCAACCACTTTAAGGCCGGGGAATACTTCACCCTGTAATGCACGGGTTTCCATGAATTTGCGGACGTTGGACGCCCATGCACCAATGAAGGCGAGCATCGGGTGCAGTTTTGCCAGTTCCTCGTTGTTCATGGAGTCCGGGTTCTTGAATGCATCAAAAGCGTCGGCGTCCGGGTCATCAATGATCGAACTATAAATGCTTTCTTTCAGGGTGCGACACCGTGCGCGGCGGTCGCAGAACCAGCAATGTTCGCCGGCTACGAAGGTGCGCTTTTCAGGGTCTTGTGCTACCCGGTACCGTGAATAAGCCTCACTTCTAAACAGTTCCAGACTGCTTTTCTTGAACACCCAACTGGCGATGTTATTGATTCGTGGCTGCACTACATGCAACACCAGGTCTGTCATGTCTGTGCGAACGCGCCGTGTTAACAGATTGTCAAACGCACCGATCCCGTAGAGTTTCATCTGTGAATTTTCGATCACCGAAACAAACTTGCCCTTGCCGTATTTCAGGTCAAACACATGGAGTCGTTTCTTGTCGGCAGTCAGTATCACCACATCACCGGTGCCCTTTTGACCAGGCAACACCTTGTCCAGTGACATCTTCTGTTCCACCCATACTTCAGCGCCGGGTGTGACAAAATCCATGATGTACTCATACGCTTTGTCGGTTTCTTCACCCATTTCAGCGTCAACGGTGTGATCTTCACCCAAGTCTTCAACGAAGATGGAATCCCCGATGAAATCCCTGGGTGACATTCGCATGTCCAGACAGATGGCCAGGAGTGCATGGGCAACCGTTCCTTCACGGGCATACTCACTACCACCGTCATCGGTGGCAATCAGCCCGATCTTTTTGTCCTGAGCTATCGTGGGTATGCTTGCGGTACAAACTGACCACTGATCGTACCCGGACGGACTGTACGGTGTGTGTCCCATGCTGACCCCTTACTTACCGGCTTTCTTCAAAACAGCCAGTGCGGCGTCTTGCATGGCACCCAATTTGTCGTCTTTCACTTCATCGAAGTTGCGGGCACCGTGGCTCTTGAACAATTTCAAAGCGTCTTCACGACCCACTTCACGCATCACACGAACCATGACTTTCTTTACGTCGTCGCGGTTAATAGTCGTCGCTTCGTCTTCCAGGTCTTCCAGGTCGTCCAAGTCATCGGCACCATCGGAATCCAGATCATCCAGATCATCCAGCTGGTCGGCCAGTTCGTTATCCGGCTCAGATTCAGCTTCTTCAGCCAGCTTTTTACCGGTGGCGGGGTCCACGTCGTACTTTTCACAAGCAGCTTCCCATTTGACCTTGCCCACGTTCACCAGGTCGTCACCGGTGGGTACCACTCCACCTTTCTCAACGATCTCACCGGTCTTGGTGGTCTTGTTCCAGACGTAGGTTTTGCGACCGGCCAGGTTTTCGGCAGCAGCAGTTGTTTCTTCAACTACCGATTCAGTAGTAGTATCAGCGGTAGCACCATAACCCTGAACGCCGTTTTCTTTGACGGGTGGTGTTGCGTTACCCAGTGCAAGTGCAATTGCTGCTGGAAGACCGTTGATCGCCTGGGTCAGTTCCTCTAACCGTAATTCAATACTCATGGTGTAATCCTGTGTTGATTCTAAGGGGTTTTTTCGGATCAGTTACAACCGAGAGTTGTAATTTACGATAATGGTTGTATCATTGTCAACACTCGAACACCAAACAAACTGAAATGAGGAAATAAAATGTCCAGCAATAATGTTGAGCGAGCGTTTGAAGCAGCGAAAAAGAAATTCGGCGGACTGCCCGCTGTGTGTGGTGTTCTGAACGTGTCCACCTCTTATGTCTACATGGCCATTAACCGAGGTGAAGCGTCACTGCCGTGTGCAATGAAGCTGGAAGCGTTGCTGGACGGTGATTTCACCTGGCAGGAACTGTGCCCTCGGGCAGACAAGGATGTGAAAGAAGTTCTGGAACGCGCCAACAAACTGTAAGAGGCATTGCATGTCCGACCTCATTGAACCCCGGCTTGACCGGGTGCCGGACGAACTCGCTTCTGTAAAACAGTGGGTAGTCTGGAAAGCTGTCAAAATGACAAAAAGGGATGGGACGGTCAAAACCACCAAGGTTCCATACGATCCAAAAACAGACAAGAAAGCCAGCAGTCAACGTCGCAGTAACTGGGGTTCGTTTGATCAGGCATCCGAAGCACTGCTGATGGGTGGGTACGACGGTGTGGGTTTTGTCTTCACCGCCGATGACCCGTTCGTAGGTATTGACCTGGACAACTGTTTCAACGAAGACGGATCACTCCGGGCAGACGCTGAAACAGCGGTCAACACGGTTAAGTCGTTCACCGAAATATCACCCTCGGGTACCGGTCTGCACATCATCTGTAAAGGGCGATTGCCTGGGTCGGGTCATTGCGACAACAAGACCGGTCGTGAGATGTATCAGGACGGGCGGTTTTTCACCATCACCGCCAACATCGTGGGTGACTACTCAACGGTCAATGATAGTCCTGAAGCGGTCACCCTGCTTTATGATGAATGGTTTGGTCAGGCGAGCTACCAGGATTACACAGGCGTTGATTTGGACTGGGACGGTGAACAACCGATTGTTCCCCTTGAGAAGATGCCTGTATCTGACTATGTGAAAAACCTGGTTACCAACGGTGAAGGAATGGAAGACTTCACCGATAAGGTGGAATCACCAGACCGATCGCTGGCCCTGTTCATGGTGTGCCGTGAAATGTTCAACGCCGGCGTGAACAAGGAATCCATTCTCACCTGCCTGTCCGATTCCAACTATTACCTGTCAGGTGCGGCACTGGAACGCCGGGGTGGTAACGAGCAATCTGCCCGTACCTGGCTGTGGAAGTACACGCTGGCAAAAGTGGTTGCCAAGCACCAGGAGCAGGCAGAGTTATTTGATGATTTGGACAGCGAAGATGAACCGGTAACACAGGCACCGGTGGAGAATAGGACAAAAGACCCGGCTGAAGACATGCCGATGAAAGAGTCCAAATTGGACCGTCAAAAACGCATTCAAGAGTTGCCGTTTGAAAAAGGCAACCATGAAAAGAATGCCCTGTTGTTCCTGAAACATATCAGCCCATTGGTCAGGGCCATGAAACAGTATTTTCGTTTCAACGGTCGGTACTGGCAGCTGTATGGGGATGACCAGGTAGAGCGTGACATCCAGCAAGCACTGCGTGGCCGGGACTTCCCGCTGTCAACCATCAACAATACAATAACCACCGTTCGCCGATTTTCCACCAAAGATGAATTCAACCCTCACCCCACCATCATTACCTTCAGGAACGGGTGTGTTGATCTTGACGGTTGGGATATGGGATTGGTGGATACCACACTGTTACCCCACGACAGGAAGTACAAATCGACATCCATGTTGGATTTTGACTTTGACCCCACGGCAACATGCCCGGAGTTCGACAGATTTCTGGTTCAAGTTTTTGAGGGTGACATTGAATGCTCCAACGTGTTGTTGGAATTCCTGGGTTACCTATTAGTGGATGATTACCGATTCCAGAAAATCCTGCTAATGGTGGGTAAGTCTCGCTCAGGCAAAGGCACCATCGCCAACAACATCATCCCTGCTTTAGTAGGTCGTGAGTCGTTCGCAGCCACCAGTCTGTCCAGCTTGGCCGGTGACCACGGTTTAGCCTCATTGATGTATGCCAAGGTCGGTGTTATTGGTGACGCCCACCACGGGCAGCGTGACCGGATAGGTCGGGCAAAAGAAATACTTTTGAATATCTCAGGTAATGACCATGTGCCGGTGAACCCGAAAGGCAAAGATGAAATCAGTATGCGCTTACGTGCCAAACTGATCATGAGTGCCAACGAGCAACCACGGTTCGCAGACGGTATGGATGCATTGGCTAATCGCTACCTAATACTCCCGTTCAATGTGTCATTCATTGGTCGTGAAGACCCTATTTTGGCGAAAAAGCTGCTGGCGGAAATGCCGGGTATTTTCAACAAAGTATTGGCTGCATTGGTCACCTTGGGTGCCAATAACCATTTCATCGAACCGAAGATCAGTCAGCCAAAACGTGAAGAAAGCATGATGCTTCAGAACCCTGAATCCTACTTCAACAAGAAGTTCCTGGTTCACACCGGTAATGAAGATGACAGGGTGGCCATGCGTGACGTGTACGACGCTTACTGCATGTTCTGCCATGAGATCGACAAGAAGCCGGTAGACGGTAAGTGGTTTGGTCGTCGTCTGAATGACGTGGTAGACCACCTGAAGTCAGGCCGATTAAAGAAAGAGGAAGGTCGCCATAAAGCCTACATAGGTGTGAAAATAAATGAGGAATCAATGAAGGATTTCGTCACCGACGTTGAGCAATTCTGACACCGAATTGGTTACATTTGTGAACTTAAAACCACCTTCGGGTGGTTCTTTTTTGCCTGTAATCCGTGTACTCACAAGGGCACCAAACGTGTCCCAGTAAAGAAAAAACGAAAAGAAGAATGTTTTTCAGTAAAGAAGAATGTTTTTGAAAAAGAAGAATGTTGAGTTTAAAAAAGAAGAATATTGAGTTTTTAAATCTGTCCCACCATAGAAGGGACACGTCACGGTAGAAAAATCTTATGGAAACACTGTAAGTTATTGATTTATATATATCTTCTTCTATTTTGTCCCTTTGTCCCTTTATAATATATATTAATAGTAATAATAGTATATAAAAGAGAGAGGGGTGAATCGTATCTCACGCTGAACGTGCTGACGGCAATACTGGTACCGTTTGTGTGTTTGTCGGGACACTGGGGACAACAGGACATGCCGGATTCTGCAACTTAAAATTCCCACGGTGTTCAAGCCAGTCCGATGTACAACCCTCGGTGTCAGAAATACCTGAATCTGGAAGGTCGGAATTCCCACGGTGATTCGCCTGTAAAAACCGCTGCATGAATCCGTGAAAACTGAAAGTTGACTTAACGACTTTTGGGTGTATGATTTGAATTCTTGAATTTAATTATCAATTTCAAACTCACCACGGATTTCATCGACATGGCGAAAGCGTCTGAATTCACCGAACTGGTACGTGGTGCCAGTATCAGCCAACTAGGCCAGTTGTTTGACCTCGACCGGCGCACGGTGACAGATCGCTTGAAAGATACTCAACCCAGTGGTCGCCGCAATGCACACCCGATTTACAAAATCGCAGACATTGCTGAACTCCTGGTCGTCGGTTATCTGACCAAAGACAAACTCAGTGAAGCGCAACAGCTCAAGTACGCTGGTAACGCCAAGGACCATTGGGATTCCCAACTGAAGCGTCAGAAATACCTTGAAAACATGCACGACCTTTGGCGCACTGAGAAAGTGATTTCGGTGTTTGCCGACGTGTTCAAAACCTTCCGTGAAGCCGTAGTGGTGTTCGCCGATGAAATGGAACATGAGTCTGGTTTGACCGGTGATCAGATCGACAAAGTGAAAGGTTTTTGTGACGCATTGCTGATCGAAACCCGTGCAAAATTGCTACAACTGGACATCCCCGAAATGGGCGATCACGACATTGCATACGATCCCTCCGGTCTACCTGAAGACGACTTGGTGGAATTGGGGTTGGCGTGAGTGTCACACTTCACTGACCTGTCCATACGGGAGTTTAAACACTACCCGTCAATACGAAGCATAATCGAAGAACTCTCTGAAATACTGCTACCACCTGAACGTATCACGGTGACCGAAGCAGCAGAGAAATATTTTCGTGTGTACAACCCGCCTGCCTATTCTGGCCCCTATCTGGGCTCCAAAGTTCCGTACCTGTCTGAACCCATGAACACCTTGGAATCACGGGATTTCTCAGCGGTGTGCGTGGTGGCCCCGGCTCAATCTGGCAAAACGAACGCTTCGCTTGGATGGCTTGCTTACAACGTGGTGTGTGACCCTTCGGATTTTATGATCGTGGAAAAATCCATGACAGAAGCGAAGAACTTTTCGATGATGAAAGCGGATCGCATGATTCGCCATTCACCCGAAATAGTGACCAGGTTAATTCAGCGCCGGACAGCATCAAATATTTACGATAAGAAATTCAAATCTGGCACCTTCCTGACGATGACCTGGCCCACGGTGAACAGCCTGTCAGGTAAAACCGTTCGGCGTGTTGCGCTGTCAGACTATGACCGTATGGACATGGACATTGGTGGGGAAGGTTCCCCGTTCGACCTCGCTAGACGACGCACAACCACTTACAAACGGTTGGGTATGACCTATGTCGAATCAAGCCCGTCCTACGATTCTCTGAACCCCAGGTGGCGATCCACGTCATCACATGAGGCACCACCCACCAAAGGTATTCTGGGTGTTTACAACCGGGGTGACCGCAGACTCCGCTACTGGCAGTGTCCGCATTGCAGTGAATGGTTTGAACCGTCCTTCGCAACACTGCGGTGGCCAGTCAGTGACGACGCAATGGAATCGGCTGAAAACGTGTACATGGCCTGTCCACACTGTTTCGATGAAAACGGTGCCATGATCACCCAGGACATGCGACCCGCACTGGATGGGAAAGGTGTCTGGTTACGCGACGGTGAGAAGATCGACAGGCACGGTGTTGTCAGTGGGAAAGCACGACGGTCAGATATTGCCTCGTTCTGGTTGAAGGGGCCAGCTGCTGCGTTCTCACAGTGGAAAACTCTGGTGATCAACTACCTGTTGGCCATGGAGGAATACGAATCCACCGGCAACGACAGGCCACTCAAAGCCACCGTGAATACCGACCAGGGTGAGGTATACACACCGCCGCACATCGCCGAGAGTCGGGCACCGGAAGACATCATGGGTCGTGCTAAGGACATCGGTGACCGGGTGGTGCCTAAAGGCGTCCGGTTCCTGCTGGCCAGCATCGACGTGCAAGGCAATCGTTTTGAGGTTCAGGTACACGGGGTTGTTCCTGCAACCAATGGTTTTGATCTGGTGATCATTGACCGATTTGTGATTCGCAAGTCGAACCGGTACGACCAGGACGATGAAAGGTTCTGGGTGAACCCCGGCGCGTACCCCGAAGACTGGGATACCATAACCGAAAAAGTCCTTGACAAAACGTACCTTACGGATGAACTTGTTGCTCGACAAATGAGTATTCGTTCTGTATTCTGTGACTCAGGTGGTCGGGCTGGTGTTACAACCAACGCTTATGAATACTACCGAAGGTTGAAACAAGAAGGTTACGGTGGAAGGTTCTGGTTGATCAAGGGTGACGGTATGAAGACCGCACCGAGGGTCAGAAAAACCTTTCCAGACTCAGGGCGAAAAGACCGGAAAGCCGGTGCCAGGGGTGAAATACCCGTGTTGATGCTGAACACCGATTTACTGAAAGACTGGTTGGACAGAGCGTTGGACAGGCTGGAACCCGGTGGGGGTTACATCCAATTCGCCGACTGGTTGGAACTGGATTTTTACAAAGAACTCTGTGCCGAAGTGAAGTTGCCAAGTGGCAAATGGGACAACCCGAAAAAGTTGCGTAACGAGTCCACCGACTTGATCTGTTATTGCTACGCCGGATGTGTGTTTTTCAAAGTGGACAAGATTGACTGGGATGATCCCCCTGCATGGGCCGATGAGTGGGACAACAACCCACTGGTGAGCAAGGCAGGCACGAAGAACCCGGTGATACAGCAGAGTTCCGAAATCAGTCTTGAAGCGTTACAAAAACTGGCAGGGCAATTGGGGTAAACATGGACAACCAGCACCGAAAAATCAGTGGCTATCGTGAACTCGACCAAGCTGAAATTGACCTGATGAATGAGATCAAAACTTTAGGTCAGGAGATTGGTTCAGTTGTCGAGAAGCTGGAACGGACGACCATCATCCGTGATTCAATCAACACTGGTGAACCGTTGTTTGATCAGCGTTGGGTTGAAGAAGGGAAAATGGACTTGCAGAAAGGGATCATGTCACTCATTCGATCTGTGGCGAAACCGGGCACATTTTAATGGCAACCATTACTGATCGACTAGCCGAAGCAGAAGCTGCGTACCACGATTTGATGACGGGTCAGGCGGTTGTTGAAGTGACAGACCAGAATGGTGAGAAGGTCACTTTTCACCGCGCCTCTGCCAGTAAGCTGGCACAGTACATTCAGTCCCTGAAGTTGCAAGCCGGACCGGGTAACCGGGGACCAATGCGGGTGTATTTCTGATGACCGATCAGTTGGACCTACTGCAAGATAAAATGCCGACTCAAAGCGCCAGTAGCTTTGAGGGTGCCAGTCACATCAATCGTGAATTGGCCATGTGGCAACCGCCATTGCGGTCCGCCGACGCCGAAATTATCCCCGATAAAGACTCACTGGATGCCCGAGCCTTAGACCTACAGCGCAACGATGGTTATATCCACGGTGCCATTCAGGGCCATAAAGATTCGATCGTGGGTGGATTTTACCGCCTCAATTCCAAACCCAATTTTAAACACTTAGGTTTGGACGAAGTGTGGGCAGAAGAATTTCAAGAGTTCATTGAATCGAAGTTCAGCCTGGCGTCCGAGTCACCGGACAACTGGTTTGATGCTTCCGGTCAACTGACCTTTTCCGAAATGGTACGCCTGGCCATTGGTGTGTCCATGATGTCTGGTGAAGCGTTGTCTACGGCAGAATGGATCAGGGAAAGCAACCGACCATTCAAAACGGCCATTCAGATGGTTGACCCCATCCGTCTGTGTAATCCGTACAACGACATGAATTCAACGGAATGGCGTAAAGGTATCAATTTCAGTCGCACCGGTCGTGCGATGAAATACTCAATCCGATACACCATGCCGGGTGACATGTGGGATTACGAGAACCAGTACCGGTGGAACATTGTCAATGCCCGTAAACCCTGGGGTCGGAAACAGGTTCTGCATTATTTTGAACCGTATCGCATCGGTCAGAGTCGCGGTATCAGTGACATGGTTTCGATTCTCAAACAGAGCAAAATGGTGGGTAAGTACCAGGAAATCGTGTTGCAGAACGCGGTGTTGAACGCAACATACGCTGCAACGATTGAATCCGACTTACCACCGGCTGACGCATTTGAATCTTTGGGTGGTGGTCAGAAAGACCCACAGCAAGCGTGGGCACAGAACTACCTTGAATCAATTGCGGCGTATACCGGTTCCAGTAAAAACCTGCACATTGACGGTATCAAAATTCCGCACATGTACCCAGGCACCAAGCTGAACCTGATGAATGCAGGGCAACCGGGTGGCCTGGGGACCGGGTTTGAGGAATCACTGTTGCGTAACCTGGCCGCTGGTTTGGGGTTGAGTTACGAAGAATTCTCACACGACTTCACGAAGACCAACTATTCGTCTGCACGGGCGGCTATGGGTGAATCCCACAAGCGTCTTCAGGGTCGCAAGAAAGCGGTGGCTGACAAGTTTGCCACCGACATCTTCCGGTTGTGGTTTGAAGAACAATTAAACAGTGGCGGGTTCAAGGATGTAATGCCTCGGAATGCCCCTAGTTTCTACGAAGGGTTGAACAAGGATGCGTACACGTCTTGCACCTGGATCGGCGCACCCCGTGGCCAGATTGATGAATTGAAAGAGACACAGGCCGCTATTCAGCGAATTGCTGCTGGCCTGAGTACCTACGAGAAAGAGTCTGCCCGCTTCGGTGAGGACTTCCGTGAAGTGTTCCGTCAGCGCGGTCGTGAGCAGAAAATGATTAATGAAATGGGTCTGACGTTGAGCCTGCAAACCAAAGGTGGCGGCACTCTGGACACTGGCGATGACGCCGAAGATAAAAAACCAAAGCCTGGCAACAACGAAGGTGACAGTGATGAGTAAACAGATTGATCTAAGGTCACGGTTGTTGAACACACCCTTGATGATGTCGCAGGAATACGCGGAATCGTTTGCTGCAATGGCCCCTGAATCATTCATGATTGATGGTGAGCCGGACAACGCTGACGAAATGATGTTCGACTTTGCATTTGGGCAGTCGAAATCAAAACCTTATCGAATGGTCGGATCGGTCGCAGTCATTTCGATTACCGGCACACTGTTGCATCGGTTTAACTGGGCATACAGCGGTGCCACCGGTTACGACTATGTTCGGGCTGTGTTCGATATGGCACTGGCAGATGATGACGTTGAAGGAATTGTATTTGATATCCATTCCGGTGGTGGTCAGGTGGATGGTGCATTTGAACTGTCTGACCACATCTTTGATAACCGGGGCGTTAAGCCTTCAATGTCCATCGTCAATTCACACGCTTACAGTGCGGCTTACCTGCTGGCCAGTGCCGCAGGGTCCATGTCTGTTCCAAAGACGGGCGGGGTGGGGTCCATTGGTGTTGTCACCATGCACACCGACATGTCGAAGATGCTGAACGATGTGGGCGTTAAATTTACATTCATTCATGCTGGTAAACACAAGGTGGATGGTAACCCGTATGAGTCATTACCTGATGATGTGCGGGCAAGATTTCAGAGCAAGATTGATGAGTCCTACGGTATGTTTACCGAAACGGTGGCTCGTTATCGTGGTCTGGATGTCGAGGTTATACGTGGGACTGAGGCGGCTACGTTGAGCGCCAAAGAAGCCGTAGACCTCAAACTGGTGGATGCTGTTGCTTCTCCTAAAGAGGCGATGAAAGCGTTCGTAGCAAGTCTGAACGGTGAAATGAAGGGGACTACCGTCATGGCAATTCAAGAGAAGTCCGGTCAGCAGGCCGCGAACGCGGAAGGTGAAAACACATTCACTCAAGCTGACCTCGACAAAGCGAAAACGGATGGTGTTACTGAAGGTCGTAGTACGGAACGTGATCGTTTCAGTGCGGTGCTGGCGTCCGATCACTTTACCGGGCGTGAAAGCCTGGCAAAGAAAATGTTGACTAACCCGGCTCTTTCGGCGACTGAAATCAACGAAATGTTGGGTGAAGCACAAGCAGTTGTTGCTCCGGTTCAATCAAAGGGTGCAAATGCTTTTGAAGCAGCAATGGAATCATCGGATAACCCGAACGCCGGTGCTGAAGGCCAAGCCGATGAATCTGGCCCAACTGAAAATGCCCTGCTGCGCGATTATGCGGCTGCAACCGGCATGAAACTCAAACAGTAATCTTTGAAAAACCGTAGGAGAAAGCCAGATGAGTATTCTCGCTGGAACTGAATCAAATGCTTTCACGCCGCGTGAGTTGTTCGCAAACGACGCAGAAGTAATCACTAATGCACACCTTTTCGCCACAGGTCTTGCCCTGGTGATCAATTCCGTTGTTGCACTGAGTCTCACGGGTGAATTGATAGAATGGGTGCCAACGGCAACAAATAGCACGGGAACCGCCATTGGCATTACCTGTGAGGCCGTGGACACCAGCGCCGGCGCGGCCATCAATCCGATCTACGAAGGTGGTTATTTCAACACTGACGCGATCAACTGGCCAACCGGCACCACCGCTGTACAGAAAATTACCGCATTGGCCGGTACCAACATTCACCATCGGGCACTTGCGTAACCGATACTCTGAATTATCAGGAGAAGCATCATGGCTTTCACGCCTTACAGTACACATGACATGCTTTCGGTTATCAATCACCTGCCGAAGCCAAGCACTTTCTGGTTGAACCTGGCGTTCAAGCAACAAGTGAACTTCCAGACTCAATACATCGACTTTGACAAGATCAGCAAAGGTCGCAAGATTGCACCGTTTGTTGCACCGACAGTGGCCGGCAAACCCATGAAGTCTGAAGGTTTCACGACCACCCGTTTTGCACCGGCTTATATCAAGCCCTTGCATCCGGTTGATCCTGAACGCCTGATTACCCGCATGGCCGGTGAAGCATACACTGGTAGCATGAACCTGATGGGTCGCCGCAACGCCATTGTGGGCGACATCTTGAGCGAACAGCGCGACATGATTGTACGGCGTTGGGAACTCATGGCTGCACACGCGGTAATGAACGGCTCAATCACTGTTGAGGGTGAAGACTACCCGACACAGAACGTGGACTTCGGGCGTGACCCGAACAACACGGTGACCCTGGCCGGCACCAACGTGTGGACCGATACCACAAACTCAAACCCGATCAAAGACCTCGAAAAGTGGTCCATTGCTCAGGCGCGAAGCTGCGGTTACGCAGTGGTTGATTGGGTGATGGGTTTGAACGCCTGGGAATCCTTCAGTGACCATCCGAAAACCGTCAAGAAACTGGATACCAACACTAAGAACTCATCACAGATGTTGTTTGATCTTGGTATCACTCAGGCCGATGAAAACGGTGCCATCATCCAGTTCAAGGGTGTTCTGGCCTCCGGTGTTCGTGTGTGGGTTTACTCCGACATCTACGAAGATGAAACCGGCGCTGTGGTTGAAATCATGGACCAGGACGCCGTTGTGGGTATCAACGCAGCCGGTCTTGAAGGTGTGCGCTGCTTCGGTGCCATCATGGATGCAAGCGCCGGATATCAGTCTCTTGATGTTTTCCCGAAGAACTGGGCAAGCGACAACCCTTCAGTTGAGTACGTGATGTCACAGTCCGCACCACTGATGGTACCCCGTCGTCCGAATGCCTCTTTCAAAGCAGTCGTTCAGTAAACGGTAGTTGATGTAATAATGTAACATCCTGGGGTACACTGTGCCCCAGGATACAACCAAAAGTTGTTTCAAGGGTGATCAACATGAAACTTGTAGCGAACAGTTGTATTCAAGGCGTCAAAGCCTTGTCTGGTAAAGGTAAAGGCGGAACCACCGCTTTCGCCGGCGATATTTTTGAAGCGGATAAATCGGAAGAACAGCGACTGATTAAGTTGGGTGTTGCAACCGAATACGTCCGTGACGACCCGCTGGCTGACTACGATGAGAAGCCAGCACGCAAACCGGTGGCACGCAAACCGGTGACTCGCAAGTCCAAAGTCGAAAAGGCAGAAGAAGCCGAAAAGGCCGAAGACGGGTCAGACACCGCTGACGAAGCAGACATGGGTCTGTAAAGCGTGAAAAATTGGGCTGATACAAAGCAGAAGGCGCGGGACCGGGTTCATCAAACCTTCAGTGTCCCCGGCATCTACACCGATTTAACCCTGGTGGATTACCCCATCATGGTTCGTTTACATCGGAAATCAGCCTACCTCGGTGATAGCTATGATGAGTTTTCACCGGGTTATTTCTCAGAGATTAACCGAATCATTGTTGATCTGCGAGAAGTGACCCCTGAACGCGGTGCCACCGTGCGCCTGCCAGATTTTCAGGATGTGACCGTAGTGGTTGAGAACTACCGTAAGCAGGGTGAGCATTACGCACTGTGCGAGGTGAAAGCGTGAGTCTACAGTTACGGTTCTCCGTTACCGGCAATGACATGATGGAAAAATACCTTCGTGAGTTCCCGAAGGATGCACGCAAGGCTGCAAAGTTGGCGATCAACGACACGGTTCGCCGGGGTCGCAGAAAGGCAAAGCAGGAAATCATGTCACAGGTCAACTTGAAATCCGGTTACTTGAACGAACAACGCCTGACTGAAAATCTTGCAAAAGACGACAACTTAACAGGCTCGATCATCGGACGCCGAAGACCCACCTCGCTGGCACGGTTCGACAGTCAGCAATTGTATCAACCAAACAAGACACGTTCAGGTCGTAAATCCGCAGGGGTCACTGTTCGTGTGAAAGGTGCCCGCAAGAAAATACCCAATGCTTTCTTGGTCAAACTGAAAGCCGGCAACCGTGATGGTGTCAACCAGGGTCTTGCTGTTCGACTGCCTGAAGGCCAGAAACCGAATCGTCGGTTTGGTGGTAAACCACTCTACAAAAGCCGGAACACGAACGTCTGGTTGCTGTACGGACCTTCCGTTAACCAGATTATGACCAGTAAGGGAACGGGTGAAAGCCTCATTGATAATCTGAAACCGGAACTCAGTACCTATTTGAATCAAGAGTTCAGACGGCAGTTCGGGAGAATTCGTGGTGGAAAGTAAGCGCCTGAAGATAATGAAAGCCCTGACTACCCACCTGGAAGGCATGGTTGAATATGACCTGTTGGGTAAGGTGTGGCGTGGTCGCACCCGACCGGCTGATGAAAGCAAGCAACCGTTCGTCATCCTGTTTGAAATGCCACCCGAAGACGATCAATCACAGGCCGACCAACGTGTGGCCACCATGCCATGGTACATCGGTGTGCAAGGTTACATCACGCCTGACCGGGTTCACCCCACCGACCCTGCCCATGAACTCATGGCGGCGGTCAAGAAACGCCTGGGTGTGCTGCTGGAAGATGGTGGTGCCAGTTCAATACCTGATGAATGGATGTTGGGTGGTCTGGTTGAAGGTATCGCAGTGGATGGCGGTATGTGTTTTGAGGACGGTGAAACAACTAATTGTTGCTTTTTCGCTTTAAAGTTGACATTAACCGTGGTGGAAAACCTGGGGAACCCGTATGCGTAAGCAAAAATATCCGGTGGAAGCCGGTGAAGTGGTCACTGCACCTGACAGGTACATTTTGAAGAAGGCCATCGTTTACGGCGGCATCGACAAGAAACCTGGTGATGAAGTGAAGTTGGACGACCGACAAGCCGAACGGCTCAAACAGTCGGATTACATTTAACGTAGGAGCTTTACAATGGATACTAAAAACTACGTGCTTGGTCGGGGCAAACTGTTCTTCGACCCTTTTGCACCCGGCACCCGCACCCGCACCGGTGAGCGTTATTTCGGTAACACCACCGAGTTCAACCTGACCATCGAATCCGAATCACTGGATCACTTCGACAGTGACCAGGGTGTACGTACCAAGGATGATTCCGTAATTCTGGAACTGACCCGTACTGGCGCGATGACCACTGACAACATTTCCGAAGAAAACGCGGCACTGTTCGTGTTGGGTGAAGTGTCTGAAATTACTCAGACATCAACCCCTGTTGTGGCTGAAAACCAGGGTGTGGCATTGGTGGGTCGCTTCTACCAGATGGGTGCCACCACGGCTAACCCTCAAGGTGTGCGTGGTGTCACCGCTGTTGATGTGAAAGCAGATGCCGTTGCTGCGGTTGCAGGTACGGATTACACCGTAGACCTGGAACTGGGTCGCATTGAAATTCTGGAAGGTGGTGCGTTCACAGGCACCGAAGAATTGATTGTGGATTACACCCCGGATGCCAACACTCGCAAGCGTGTAACCACATCGGCGTCAGCGTCGGTGGAAGGTGCCGTTCGGTTCATTGCTTACAACGCCAAAGGTAAGCAGAAAGACGTGTACATCCCCTACGTGACCCTGCAACCCACCGGTGACTGGTCACTGAAAGGCGACGACTGGCAGGCCATGGGGTTCAGCGTTGAAGTAGGTGAGTTACCAGGACTGGCAGCAATCTACGTGGACGGACGACCCGTTTAAAAACAACCATTGATTTTAAATTCAACTTAAAATAGGGCGATCAACCCATGACTGACTTTCTCTACGGCACATTAGAAGTGAAGTGGGGGAAAGCAGGTAAGGAAAAGGTCTTGAATGTTCGAGGGTTGAGCGTTCAAGACCTGACCACTGCTATCCGCACCCATAAAGATTCATTGAACAAGGCGTTCTCACTCGCAGAAGGACGCAATGACGAAGATCAGGATTTAACCGAGTTCGGCATGGAACTGATGGACCAGTTCCCCGATTTGGTGGCTCTGCTGATCGCCCTGGCTACCGATATGTCGAACCGGGCCGGGGAGATTAAACACCTTCCCGCGCCTGTTCAACTTCGGCTGATGATGGCGGTGTACGAGTTAACCATTGAAGACACAGGAGGGTTGCAGGATTTTTTGCAACAAGTGTTCGCAATCCTGAAACAAGTGAAGACAGTGACCCACTCGCTGAAGTCGGGTCAGGGTCAGATAGCGAACACTGGTACCTAACACTTAGAAAATGCGTCAGTGCCCTGAAGTCCAACGGTCACACTGACGCCAACCTATACCCGGTGGGCACACTGATGATCGAAGTAAGGTTGTTGGAAGAACACCTGAACCGGCAGATTGCAACGCAAGCTATAGCAACACAAGTGGCCATTGCATCGGTGTTGTCCAAAGAAGGGGGTAAGGCGTTTAAACAATTCATTGAGAGGATGACCGAAAATGGCAAGTAACAACAGGGGTGATGTTGAACTGGTCATATCGGCCAAAAACGAGGCAACACAAACCCTCAATGAATTGTTGGCCACACTTCAGAGTTTTGACAGCGAGGCCGGGGGTTCCGGTATCGCTGGTTTTTTCAAAAAACTCACCAGTGCAAGCCGTGACCTCGGTCAAGAACAGACCGACCTCACCGACGCACTGAACCGCACCAAGCAGGCTCAAGAGCAACTGCAAAAAGCAGGTAGCAACCGTGACCGTGACCTTCAGAGTCAACGGGACGCCATCGACAAAACCGAAAAATCCCTCATTCAACTGAACGCTGCGTATGATCAACACGCTGCTGCTGCAAGTCAGGCGCGGCAACCTTCCGAAGCACTGGCCAAGACACTTGAGAAGCAACAGGCGCGTCAGGCGGAACTAGCCACAGCCGTGGAAAAAGCAGGAGATCGCATCCGTGCAGCACAGGCAGAGTTCGACCAGAACCAGGGTGTTGACGAAAAAGCGACTCAGAGCATCGCAAACCGCAAAGCGAAGGTTATTGAGCTTGGTCAGGCGTGGCGAGACATCACCGGAGCCGTGGCCAGTGCCCAAAACGCACTCACACAGTTAGCAACACAGCGGGATACTACGGACACCGGTCAGAAGCAGGCTCAGACCCGTCTGGACACATTGCGGGCAGAGGTCAAAGAAGCCAAAAAGTACGAGAACGAAAAACGCCGGGTTGTTCGTGAGTCGAAAGAAGCCACAGACGACGAAGTGCAGTCGCGGGATAAAGCCGTTGCTGCAACCAAACGCCTTCGTGACGCCGTGGCAGACCAGTTGCTGGTTGAGCGCGAAGCCCGCAATGCCCGCAATGCTGCGAATAAATCCTATCAGGATCAAGTCAAAGAGGTGGGTAAGTTAACCACCGCTGCTGACCGCCAGAAAACCGCATATGTAGAGTTGAAGGGTTCACTGGCAGCGTTCACCACTGAACAGGAAAGAAGCAGCACTGAACGGCAACGTGCAAACATTGACAAGCTGAATAAAAGCCTTGAAAGGTTAAAGAGTCAGTACGAATCCGCCAGTACAAAAGCCGGTGCCACCCAGGGCCGGATTGATGGCGCCTCGGGTCCAGACCCCAAGGAGGTAGCTCGTTTTGAAGCATTGAAGAAAAAGATAAATGAGACAGAACAGGAAATCTTAGAGCAGACCCGTGCCCTTGACAAACTGAACCGTGAGTACGTTGATGCCGGTGTGGCCGCCAGTGATCTTGCCCGCAAGCAGAGTGACTTGGAAGACGTAACCACCCGTTTGGCAGGCCAACAGGAAAGGTTAGACCGGGAAGCCGGCCAGGCCGCAGACTCAATCAATCGTGCGGGTAATGAGGCGGGTCAAACTGCCAATCAGTTTCGGTTATGGGGTGACAACAGCCGTACAACCTTGTCGTTCCTGCAACGAATCCGGGGTGAGTTGCTGTCTATCGCGGCTGCTTACGCCGGTGTGTACGCAATAGGTGGTGCTGTTCGGTCAATCTATGACGCGGCTGTTATCACCGATAAGGCAGCGGCAAGACTGACAGCGCGGTTGGGTGATGATCAAAAGCAGATTGGCGAAGAAATGGGTTTCGTCAGGGCGCAGGCGGACAAGCTGGGTTTCAGCTACCTTGGGTTGCTGGATCAATACACTCGGTTTATCAGTGCAGTTCCTGCCGGCACACTGACTCTTGACCAGATGAAGTTCACATTCCAATCCGTTTCTGAAGCAGCAAGGGTTGCCGGTTTGACCATGGCCGACATGCAGAGTGTGTTCGTAGCACTGTCTCAGTTGGGTGGTAAGGGCATCAACCTGGAAGACTTACGGCAGCAGTTGCAGGATAAGATACCCGGTGCTACTGAAGCACTAAGAATTGGTTTGTCTGAATTGGAAGGTCAGTATGTAAGCCTTGAAGATTTGCAGGAACGGATTAGTAACTCTGCACTCAGCGGTACCGCCATCGTTGCGTTGGGTCTTGGTTTAAAGCGTCAGTTTGAGGACGGTATACCCCAAGCTGTTGATACAGCACAGGCAGCATTGGGTCGATTCGAAACAGCATTGGGTGACGTAAAGCTTTCAGTTGCTGATTCCGGTTTTATTGACAACCTGATTATTGGTTTGAAACATGTTAACCAACAATTAGCGACAGATGAATTTAAAACAGGCATTCAGCAGTTTGCAGGGTTTCTCAATGGGTTGATTAAACTTTCCGTGGTTTTAGTAAATAACATAGACCCCATTGCGTCGGCATTAAAAGCGGTCATTGCCGTAAAGATCGTTGGGTTTCTCGGTTCGCTTTCAGTAAGCATCTTAGCGGTGAATGCAGCATCGGTAGGTTTCGTTGCACAGATGTTATTGGCCAGAAGTGCTGTGGTTAGATTGAAACTGGTGGTGATGGCTCTTTACCGAGCATTGTTACTTTTGCCAGCAGCATTCCTCGCCGGTTTCGCCATTGGTGATTATTTACAAAAAAACTTTGCAATCGTCAGAAAATTCGGCGTTGGTTTGGTTGAAGTGTATGTGACCGCAATAACTCGCATTCAAGGTGCATGGGACATCTTCTTGTTGCAAATGAAGGGTGGGTTTGCTTCAACCGTTAAAGAGATAGCCAAAGCATTTCTAACCATAATCCCAGCGGTCATTTGGAATGCCATTGGTGTTGTTGGTGCAGCCATCGGGTTGGTGAATGAAAGCGTCGGTGACTCCATTACGGAGTTCGCCGTAAAGTCATTGGGTGAAGTTGAAAAAGCGGCTGATGACCTGTTAAGCACTATGATCGACACCACGGCGATTGATGGTCAGGTTGATGCTTTACGAAAAAGAATGGAGATTGAGGTTGAAACAAACCGTGCAATATTCGACCAGATGTATGAGGACATCAAGCGTAAATCTGAAGATGTGAATTTGATTGACCCTAAAAACGGAAAAGAAGACGCTGAATTGTACGGTGAGGAATTCATTAAAACCCTTCAGGGGTTAGATGTAACCCGTCAGGGTAATAACGGTGGTAAGTCTTTAGGTGACAGTTTGGCGGGTCAGCTAAAGAGTATAAAAAGAAGCCTTGAGGAAGAATCTGCTAACACTTTAGAGAAGCGACTCAGGGTGATCGCATCTGAATATAGAGACTTCCAAAATTCCCTTGGTGAATTTAAAGTTCAGGGTGACAGTACCATTGCAGAATTACGTGTAAAAGAAGCGGCTGCTATTGCCGCTGAAGAAGCACGGACAGGTGCCAGTAAAGAAGATCGTGAGAAAAGAATTTCAGCACTGCGAATTCAAACTGAATATTCAATAAAGTCAATTCGTGAAGATAAGGCTGCACTCGGTGGTGCATCTGGTGTTCTTGGTCAACTTGTTGCCATACGTCAGGAACAGGCTATTCAGGAGCAACAGGACAAAGATATTGAAGCGGCACAGGAACGCATCAACGATGTAGTGCGTGAGCGTAAAGACGAAATGGGCCGGGTAAACGACCTGGCAGATTTGAACCTCATCACGACTGAGGAACAAGGACGCCGGCTCAATCAGATCAACGACGAGTCCATTGTTAAAATCAAACAGGCAGCAGTCGAAGCGAAGAAATTAGCAGATGAAACCGGCAACGCCTCACTGGCTAACTTTACATCTGCATTTGATGATTTTGAAAAGATTGAACGTCGCCGTGCGGCCATTGAGAATATAAAACGTGTGGAACAGGACATAAACGACGTAATGGGTCGTCGTAACACTCAGATAGAAACGATCAACACATTGCGTGATTCGGGTAATAAGAGTGAGGCCGAAGCCCGTGAGAATATAAAGACCATACTCAACGACACCAACCCGGTGTTGAAGCAGATGGTTCAGGACGGACTCGCATTAGCCAGGGCATTGAAAGACCCCGGTATGATTGCGACATTCGAATCGCTGGCGGCTCAAATAGAACGGACCAATGATACCCTGTTTGACGGTACTCAAATGGCTGAAGACTTTGCTTCCGGCTTCACCAATGCCTTCAATTCCTTCATTGATGGCACCAAGTCAGCCGGTGACGCATTCAGGCAGTTTGCAGCCGATTTCATAAAGCAAATTGCCAACATGATTCTACAACAGATCATATTCAACGCGGTGAAGGGTATCGCCGGGGGTGCTGCTGGCGGCTTGAACGGTGCCATGGCAGGGGTTGCACACACCGGTGGTATAGCGGGTCGCACAGGAAGCTCACGAAGGGTGTCGGCTGCCTGGTTCAGCAACGCGGTCAAATACCACTCCGGTGGTGTTGCAGGATTGAAACCGAACGAAGTTCCAACGATACTTGAACGAGGTGAGGAAGTGCTTACTCGGGATGACCCGCGTCACAAATACAACCAAGGTTCGGGAAATCAACAAACAAGTGTTAAGATCGTCAACGCCATCGACTCATCTTCCATCGTGTCTGAAGGGTTGAACAGCGCACAGGGCCAGAAAGCAATCATCAACTTCATTCGGGCCAACAAATCACAAGTCAAGGCGGTACTACAATAATGGCATGGGAAACGGGAACGGTTGCGAACAATGCGGCCCTGTTCAATAAGATCAGGGACTTCTTGACGACCAATGCCGACCTGTTAACGGCAGGTGAGGCATGGACCCAGGAGTTGGGGAATACTGGGGTGTTGGTTAACGGCGACCAGATTACACTGCGGGGGTCGGGTCTGACCGGTACCGATAACATCTATTGCGGTTTGGAGACCCTTGAAGACACAGGGGCTGAAACCTACAACATCCGGTTCTGGGGTCATGCGTCATTCGAGCCGGCAGACCTACCCCGTGAGCAGTCGTTAAGATCGGGCGATCAGTACATTCTGTGCTGGAACAACCCGATGACATACTGGATTGTTGCCAACGGTCGGCGTTGGATGCTGGTGGTGAAGGTTTCGACCGTGTATTCATCTGCCTACTGCGGTTTCTTCCTGCCATATGCCGCACCGTCCGAGTACCCGTTCCCGATGATTGTGGCAGGCATTGCCGACGGCAACGGGCGGTGGAGCGATACGAGCTACCGTTACCGGTTTATGGCCAGTCCAGGTTACAACACCATGTCCATGTACTGGCCCGACAACGTGTGGCGACGTGTGGGAAATTATGACCAAGGTGGAGGTACTGAATATGGCGAAGAAAGTTACGCTGATTTGTCCGGTTTCATTTTCCCGACCCGTCACTACGATTCAGAACCACCTGACTACGACGGTTCACCGAGCGACGAAGACATAATCAATAACACAGACCCGTGTTTTGATGGCACCTACATTCTCAGAGACCTCATCCCCATATCGTCAGCGGCGGGCGGACCTTATCATGGTTTGATGGGGGCGCTCGACGGTGCTTACTGGGTGCCCGGTCGGGGAAACTCTGCCGAAAACATCATCACCATTAATACCCAAGACCACCTGGTTGTGCAGAATTTCTTCCGTACTGGTTTCCGTGATTACATGGCAATAAGGTTACTCTAATGGCTTACCAAAACATCCCAGTAGCAAGCGGTTATCAGGTTGTTCAGCAGATTGCCAGTTTCGCGGCAACGGTCGGTTGGACGGTTCACCGATCCGAGCCGAGACCGGCAGACACCACCTATTACGTCACCACTATATCTAATGGCCTTGGTGCGTACTTAACGCTGATTGGTAACAACAGTGAAATTTTCCTGAACGGACACAGAGGTCTGGATGTCGGGTTGGATTGGGATCAGCAACCCGACCAATATGTAAATGATGCCACCACCCAGACCACCGATGCTACCCGATGTCAGTGTAGGTTGCGGGTGACACCCATCACGTCGGTGTTTATGTTCGGCGGGGGTGGTGCAAACCCCTACTTGTACTGTGCTATAGAGGTGGAGCCGGGTTACTACCGACACATCTGTATGACTTATCTGAAAAAGTTCGGCACTTCGTTGGGTGGTTTGGCTTACGATATTTCGGAAAGTGCCAACTACGGAGCCTATGTTAGTTATTCCCAATACGTCCACACACCCTTTGTGTACAACTCAATTGGTTCATACGGTGACAATAACAGGGGTGGATTCGATGCCCAGGATGCTGCGGGCCTTCCAGCATGGGTCACCTTCGGTGGTGGACCCGACGCCAGACCTTCAGGCGGGCATTGGGGTGATGAAGTTTACACGTTTATGGTCGCCAGTCCGATCAGGTTCAACAGCCGAACCCCGCTGATGGTGCCGTTGATCAGCGTGTCAAGCGGGGGTTATAAGCCTTACGGGGTACCCGTGAACATCCGACACGTGAACATCGAGTTCTTCACGGCGGGGGACGAGATAACCGTAGGTTCCGATGTTTGGAAGGTGTTTCCGATCATCAGGAAATTGAACTCTGGTTCCCAGTACCCGAATTCGAGCCCGAGCGTTGAACAGTCAAAAAATTACGGCATCGCGTACCTGAAGGATTGATATGTCATCACCTTACCCAGAGTTGGATATGATCACCGGGTTCTCCGCAGCCACCGGGGGCTTTCAGGTACCGGCACCGATCCTGGCTTATCCGGAAAGTTTGGGTGTGGCAACGGCGGTTCAGTTGGACTCCGGCAATGTCTCGTTCGTTGATATGGACGTGAGTTCTTTTGCTCATGTCGGCATCCGGGAAAAGAGTTATGTTGATGATCTGTATTACAGGATACACGTTACCCCCGGTCGGATAGACTTAGGTAATGTCCTGTCGGTGCAGACGGAAGAAATACGCATCTGGAACGCCTATTTTGCAACCAAAGACATGACAGATTACGTGGAGCCGTTGTCAGAGGGTGTCACTGTTACCGAGCCGGTTACTACCCCTTACATTATGGCCCCGCTGGGTGAGCTGTCCTACATTGTTACCGTCGCACAAAGCGGCCCGCCTCAATTCTCAACAGCCGTACTCTGGACTATTGATGGTGTTGATTATTCGGTGGACATTACCGGTCGTCGGGTGGTGGTGTGGCCCTTCGGTCCGAACTGGCGACAACCGGTCAATGAGTCCTTGGAGTGGAAGACGGACATCATCACTGCGTTCAGCGGTGTCGAGCAACGCCGACCCATTCGATCCAAACCCCGCCGTCGGTTTAACTATGAGATCACACTAACTGCGACCGAAGCACAGCAGTTCCAGAACACCCTGTTCGGTTGGCAGGATCGCCAATATGCACTCCCGGTATGGGTAGATCAGTGGCCGCTGGTCACCCCGGTGTCGTCAGGGGATACGGTTATTCCAGTGGATACCGACACTCGGGGTTTCTGGGTCACTGGGTTGGCGGTGATCATGTCCGACACCCAGACCTTCGAGGTGGTTGAAGTAGAGACGATCAACGCTGATAACATCGTGATCACAAAACCCTTGGAATCCTCATGGGCGGCAAGGGCAAAACTCTACCCCCTGAACCTGGCAACACTTCCGACCAACGTCACAACCCAGCGATTAACGAGCCGGGTGATGCAAAGTAATGTTGAGTTCCTGAGTGACCCGGTGAACACCGACCCTTACGTTCCAGTTTTATCCGCCATCGACACCTTCAATGGTGAGGAAATTATCTATCGTAAGCCCAACTGGGTCAGCCCGATACAGTACGTCTCGGAAAAAGAATTCGACTTTCTTGATTTCGACATCGGTGGTGTACAGCAAATTCAACGACCAACAGGTGCCAAGCAGGCACGACAAATCCGGTGGTTGCTGAAGGATCGCCAGGACATCAAAGGTTTCAGAGGGTTGTTGGGGCGTCTCAGAGGGCGCAATGGTGTCGCATACGTACCGACATGGTTTGACGACTTCACCCTGTACGAAGCAGCGGGTTCTGGGACTTCAGCGATCAGGGTGAAGGCAAACCGTTACGCAGATTTTGTAGGTACCGATGATGCACCCCAGGCCGTGTTAATTCGACTCAAGGATGGCACCAAAATACTCCGCAATGTCATCGGGTCAACGGCTTCGTTTACCGGTACCGAACTGATCAACATGGATGCCCCGTTGCCGGAAGAAGTCAACCTTGGCAATGTGATGATGATTTCACTCGTTCATCTTTGTCGTTTACAGCAAGATGGAGTTACAATCAACTATCAGTCGGATTCAGTCGCAATAGTTGAAATGAACATGATAACGGTGAGTGTATGATTGAGGTAGAAACCTTCCAGGTTACATACGATTTCAACCGATGGTTGTATACGTCGAGTGATGAGGATTTATACGTTGCCCCGGTAACCTACCGAGCGGTTCCGATCACTCGCAGTGAGGTAAAAATCAGCACCAACGATGCAACGGGTAGTTTTACAGCCCGGTTCCCGTTGGATTCTGAGTTTCTGGACCTGTTTCGGGTCTCACCCCCATCGGGAATAGTGAGTTTACTGTGCAAAAGGGTCGATGGTGATAACCCTGAAAACCCTGCCAGCACGGAAATCATTTTCAAGGGTAAGATCACAAATGTGCAGTGGGAGTTGGGCGGTGCCGAAATTACCTGTGAGAGCAGCAGCCAGACCATCAAACGCATGGGTTTGCGGCGTCATTACCAGTACAGCTGCCCGCACATGCTCTACGGTGGTAAGTGCCTCGCTGACCGGAGTAATTTTGAAACTATCGGGTCGGCGTCCAACGTCACCGGCGTTGGTCTGGATATGGTTGCAGCTATCGGGTTGCCCGATGACTATTTCGCTGGCGGCTATATTGAGTATGCACACGTCAGCCTGGCGACCACTGAGCGGATCACAGTGGCATCCTCAACAGGGGTGACCATCACCTTGTTTTCCTTCCCTGTTGGGTTGGCATCAGGCGCTGAAGTTCGTGCCTATGCGGGTTGTAATCGCACACTGGATGAGTGCAAGACACGCTTTGATAATGTTGCGAACTTCGGCGGGATGCCGTTCATCCCTACTAAAAACCCGTTCGGTTCCGATCCGCTTTACTGAGGTGATTTAATATGTGGGCGGCTATTGCAGTATCACTGATATTTAGTTTAATCAGTTATGTGTTGACTCCCAAACCGCCAGGTCCGAAAAACGCGGTTGCCGGCAGTCTGGATGTCCCACACCCGCCGATGGGAGAACCCATCCCCGTGGTGTTTGGTAGAGTGTGGATCAAAGACGCAGGTGTTATTTACTATGGCAACCCGCAGCAGAAACCGATTCGATCCGGTGGTGGCAAGTAGTGATCATCACTAATCAGGACTTACAGGCTCTTGGGTATTGTAACAAGGGTTCCCGTTCGTTCGCCGCCAAACACGGTTTGGACTGGTGTGAGTTTGTCAAAAACGGGTTACCTGAAGAAATATTCACACAGACGGGGGATGCCATGGCTATCCGATTAGTCGAATTTACTAAGGAACGAAATCATGGCTAGTGGGGGAAAAGGTAAGAAGGTAACCGTTGGTTATCACTATTACATGAATGTGCATTTTGCCCTCGGTCACGGTGGTATTGATGAACTGCTTGAAATCCGCATGGGTGACCGGGCAGCATGGGAAGGTAACCTGACCGGTGGTGACTCAGCGGTCATCAGCCGAATCAACCTGTTCGGGGGTGAGAAACGCGAGGGTGGGGCACTTGGTCTTGTCGATTTCATGACGGGTGACATTACCCAACCGGTCAATCCGTCACTAAGTCAGGCCATCACCCAATCTACAGGTGCGCTCGAAATTCCCTCATACAGAAACGTTTCAACCCTATTTTTCAAAGGGTTCGACGGTGTAGACATGACGGGTACCCCATGGGCCACTGCCGACCCTGGCACCCTGCCTGCCGACGACGGCATTGTGTTGACATTGACCGATCAACCGGCTTTAACCGGTCGTGTGGTTGTGGGCTCTCTTTTCAGTAAAATACTCAGTAAAATAATGACTGCTGAACTGATTAATAGTTCGTTCCTGTGGTCAGCGATGAACCCGTATTTCAAGATGCCCTCGTTCCTGGTACGGCGAATTTACAAGGACTGGTACCCCGCTAAAGCCCAGATCGGTGATCACGCCAACCCCATACACATCATCTATGAATGCCTGACGAATAAAGACTGGGGGTTGGGTTACCCCATTCAGGATGTCAACGATGCCAGTTTCAAAGCCGCAGCTGATGTGACTTATAATGAGGGTTTCGGTCTATCCTTGAAATGGAAGACCCAGACCAGCTGCCAGGAATTCATTGAACTGATCAATGAGCATATCAACGCCAACATGATTGAGGATCGCCAGACCGGGAAATGGCGAATGATCATGGTGCGTGATGATTACGACCCCAATACATTGTTTGAGTTGAACGAGAGTAATTGCACCCTCGAAAACTTCCAGCGTAAAACGATGAGTGAGACGGTCAACGAGGTGGTTGCCAGTTACACCCGACTCGAAGATGGTGAGACTGATACCGTAACCGTGCAGGACCTGGCCAACTTCGCATCCACGGGTCAGATCAATTCTCAGAAGCGGGATTACCCAGGCATCCAGGATTCGGAACTGGCTTTTAGAGTGGCCCTTCGTGACCTGAACACCCTGTCCAGACCGGTGGCCAAGTTTACGATCAAGTGCAACCGGGACATGCTCGGACACTACCCTGGACAAGTCGCCAAAATCGTCTGGCCACGTCTCGGGTTGAACGGGGTTGTCATACGAATCACCAACATGGGGTTGGGTGATATGGCGTCCGGTGAAATCAGCGTTGAGGCTATCGAAGATGTATTTGGGCTACCTCAGAGCGCCTACATCAAACAGCAGCCCATAGGGTGGGTGGATAGTGGTAGGAACCCTCAACCGGTCAACAACCAGTATTTCTACGAAGTGAGCTACTATGAACTCTACACATCGACTGATTCGGCAGATCGCTTAGATTGGCCAGCCGATGTCGGCTTTGTTGCCGTATCCGCCGAACGCCCTAATAACGATTCCGACACACTCCGACTTTACGACAACAATGCGGCAACCTTGGTGGCGGACGGGTCAT
>Ga0307487_1000128_pt1 | contig 60353 bp, 50 predicted proteins | sample CBIW12metaG_FD_203665 | JGI IMG/M metagenome (GOLD analysis project Ga0307487, IMG submission 203665) | Sea-ice brine microbial communities from Beaufort Sea near Barrow, Alaska, United States - CBIW 1.2 | ecosystem: Environmental > Aquatic > Marine > Coastal | place: USA: Alaska | collected... | reverse complement strand
CCTGTATGGAACAATTTGTAACCCAAATGAAAACCAAACGGGAGGAAGTTGTGAACCTGCTGATGTGGGAAATAGGAAAAACCCTTACCGATTCAGAAAAGGAATTTGACCGTACGGTAGAGTATATCAACGATACCATTGAAGATTACAAACAACTGGACAGGAATAGCGCCAAATTTTTAAAACGCGATAATGTGCATGCTCATATTCGCCGGGGACCTTTGGGCGTAGTGCTTTGCCTGGGACCTTATAATTACCCATTAAATGAGACCTTCGCTTTATTGATCCCGGCATTAATTATGGGGAATACCCTTATTTTTAAACCGGCAAAACACGGGGTTTTGCTTATTTCCCCTTTGCTGGAAGCCTTCAGGGACAGTTTTCCGAAAGGAGTGGTCAATATTATTTACGGCCGTGGCCGGGAAGTAGCCGCGCCTATTATGAAATCGGGAAGGATTGACGTGTTGGCGCTGATTGGGAACAGCACCTCGGCTATCGCATTGCAGGATCAGCATCCCTATAAGAACAGGCTTCGGCTGGTATTGGGCCTGGAAGCTAAAAACCCGGCGATCATCCTGCCGGATGCCGATCTTGACCTGACTATCGACGAATGTATCTCGGGTACTTTATCTTTTAACGGGCAGCGTTGTACCGCCCTCAAAATTATTTATGTTCATGAGGATATCAGGGAAGAGTTCAATAAACGCTTTGCTGCCCGGGTGGATGCTTTAAAATTCGGAAATCCATGGGAAATTGGCGTAATGCTCACTCCCCTGCCGGAACCGGGAAAACCGGCATATATCCAGGAACTTATTGACGATGCCCTGGAGAAAGGAGCTTCCATTTTAAATGAAAAAGGAGGAGAAACTTCTGAAAATTATATTTTTCCCGCGGTATTGTATCCCGTAACCCCTGAAATGAGGGTTTATAAGGAAGAACAGTTTGGGCCGGTAATTCCCATAAAACCATTCACCGACATTCAGGAATTGCTGGATGAAATAGCAAATTCCAATTACGGACAACAAATAAGCCTGTTTGGAAAAGACGTGAAGGAACTCGCGCCGCTGATTGATACTTTGGTCAACCTGGTATGTCGTGTAAACCTGAATTCTGCCTGTCAGCGTGGCCCGGACGTGTTCCCTTTTACCGGCCGTAAAGATTCTGCCGTGGGAACCCTGAGCGTTCACGACGCGCTGCGATCGTTCTCCATCAGGACTTTCCTGGCTTCCAAGGACAACTCCATCAACAATGAGATCCTCAGGCAATTGCTGGAAACAAAAGATTCAAACTTTGTAAGCACGGATTATATTCTTTAATAGATGTGAGATTTGAGATGTGAGATGTGAGACTTGAGACTTGAGACTTGAGAAAAAAGAATATAGAGAAGAGAGAAAAGACTTGTGATAGATGTGAGATGTGAGATATTAGATTTGAGACTTGAGACTTGAGATATAAGAGTCAAGAATCAGGACAATTTTAAGATCGAAAGATTTAGTCCTGGCTCCTGGTTCTTGATTCTCTTCTCTCTTCTCTATTTTCTATTTTCTCTTCTCTATGCTCTATTATCTCAGATCTCACATCTAATTCGTACTTTCGGGGCCTTAACATTTCTGAATTTATGTCTCAATTTTGGTTATACTTTAGATTAGGCCTGGAACACGTGTTGGACTGGCAGGCTTACGACCATATTTTATTTTTAATCGTATTGGTAGCGGCCTATTCTTTTGCCGGCTGGAAACGGGTTTTATGGCTGGTTTCCATATTTACCATCGGGCATACCTTGTCCCTGATCTTATCGGTTTACGGACTTGTGAACTTCAGCAGCAAATATGTGGAATTGTTGATCGCCACGACTATCCTTATCACGGCGCTCTATAATATTATCACCGCCAAGAAAAAGGAAAATCAGCGGAGTGCGGCCCTTTTATATGTTGCCACCGCCTTCTTCGGAATAATTCACGGCCTGGGATTTTCTACCTATTTCCGGATGATCGCGTCAAATACCGAAAACAAGTTTCTCCCACTGATGGAATTTGCCCTGGGAATTGAAACAGCCGTTATAATTATAGCGATAACGGCACTTATCCTGGCATTTATTTTTCAGAATATTCTCAAAATCACAAGAAGGGACTGGATCCTGGTAATTTCCTCCATAGTAATTGGAGTGATCCTGCCAATTTTAAAGGATAATATCCATGTGATTTTGTAAAAGTTTAACGCCTATAAATTGTTTTAATCTACACCTTGCAATACTTTAGAGAGCCTGAATTTTTTAATATGAATAAAGCTTCAGAAGGAATGCAGGATCAGTTTTTAAATTATGCATAAAAAGAAGCAACTTAAATACGACAAGGCTTACCTGAGGATCGCCCGGGAATGGGGCAAACTTTCTCACTGCAAACGCAAGCAGGTTGGCGCACTTATTGTGAAAGAAAGAATGATAATTTCCGACGGATATAACGGAACCCCCACCGGTTTTGAAAATTGTTGCGAAGATGAAAATAACATTACCAAATGGTATGTGCTTCACGCCGAGGCAAATGCGATTTTAAAGGTAGCCGCTTCCACCCAATCCTGCAGGGGAGCAACCCTGTATATTACCTTATCCCCCTGTAAGGAATGCAGCAAACTAATACATCAGGCCGGGATTACAAGGCTTGTGTATTATATAGATTATAAGGATAATGTGGGACTTGAATTTTTGAAAAAAGCCGGGGTAGAACTCTGTCAGATAACTGAATTGGACAATTGAAAAAAAGCTCGAAAATATATCTTCCTCTCCTATTGGGATTGGCTTGTGCCGCAGGGGTCCTGCTGGGCGCAAAACTCAATTTTACCCCTACCCAAAACCTGTTTTCTTCAAATCCCAAAAAGGAAAAACTCAACAGGCTCATAGATTATATAGATTATGAATATGTGGATAAGGTAAATACCGACAGCATCGTGGATGTTACGGTAAACAGGATCCTGGAAAATCTGGATCCGCATTCGGTTTATATCCCAAAACAGGAATATGCCAGCGTAACCGAAAATATGAAAGGGGATTTCGTGGGCATTGGGGTTAGTTTTTATAATGTTAATGATACCATTGTGGTGATCCAGCCTCTGGAAGGCGGACCCAGTAAAAAAATCGGGATCAGGGCAGGAGACCGGATTCTTTATGCGAACAACAAACAGCTTTTTGGCAAGAAAATGACCAACGATTCAATTATTACCCAACTTAAGGGCATAGAAGATTCCATGGTTACGCTCACCGTTTTCAGGAAAGGCCTGAAGGATCTGCTTAAATTTGACGTAAAAAGGGCACGGGTACCGCTTAAAAGTGTGGATGCGGCTTATATGCTTACCGAAGAACTGGGATATATCAAGGTAAACCGTTTTTCAGAAACTACTTATAAAGAATTCAAAGAAAGCCTGGCGAAACTAAAATCCAGGGGAGCGACAAAGATCGCGCTTGATTTGAGGAACAATCCCGGGGGATATCTTTCTGAAGCCGTCAATATAGTGGATGAGTTTTTAAAAGACGGGAAGCTGATCTTATTCACAAAAAACAGGAAAGGCACCATTGAAGAAACCTATTCCAACCGCAAAGGCACTTTTGAAAACAATGAGATCTATATTCTGATCAATGAAAATTCCGCTTCGGCAAGTGAGATCGTGGCCGGGGCTTTACAGGACAACGACAGGGGAACCATTATTGGAAGGCGCTCCTATGGGAAAGGGCTTGTGCAACGCGAGATGGAACTGGGAGACGGCAGCGCCGTAAGGCTTACCATTGCACGGTACTACACCCCAACGGGACGTTCCATTCAAAAATCCTATAAACTGGGCAATGAATCTTATTTTAACGATTATACAAGGCGTTTTAAAAACGGGGAACTGGCACACGCAGATAGCATCCACGTTACCGATAGCTTAAAATATGTGACTCCGGGCGGAAAAATTGTCTATGGTGGCGGGGGAATTATTCCTGATGTTTTTGTCCCCAAGGATACTAATCTTGAAAGGGAAAACCTGATCCATATCCTGCGCAGCGGATTTATAAACCGATTTGCCTTTGAAGTGCTTGAAAAAGACAGGAATTATTACAATTCCCTTAGCATAACCGATTTCCAAAATAAGGAAATCATCACCCAAAAGATGATCGCCGATTTTTTTAAATTTGCAATCAACGAAAATCTGATGTTTAAAATCGACATTTATGAACCTTTGTTGAGAAGCTATTTGAAGGCAAGTATGGCCGAACAATTATTCGGTTCAGATGAATTTCAACGGATAATTAATGCCGATGACCGAATTATTAAAAAAGTGATTGAATTATCTAATACAAACTAGTACATTCGTCAGTATGGATGCCTATAATGATTATACTTCAATTTTTTTGCTGTTATCCCCGCTCTTTTTCTATATAATAGCGGTGATCTTCAGATTGTTGGACAACAGCGCGTTGTTGTTTTTACAGAAGGAGATCTTTGTGGAATCGTCCAATGTTCCCCTGAAAGCCATTCAGGAACAATTAGATTCTTCAACAGATAGCAAGTTCAAACACCTGTTAAAAAGGACCCTGATTTTCAGAAAGATCCACCGGGTATTTATCATTCTTATGATAGCGGCATTGCCGGTTACCGTAATTACTTACTTCACCCTATTTTAATTTATCCTGTATTTAGTATGGAATCCCTTATTCCATACGGTTAAAATATTAGTGGCAAACGCTGCCCAACTGCCGCAGGCAATTGCAAACTGAATTAAATATGCTTGCAGTCCTTTAATTCTCAGCATTTTTGAATATCCCGCAGTAATTACATCTTTGTTTGAATGAAAGCAGCTTTTTTGTATTTACAGTGAAACCCCACAGTTCCGGAAGTACGCTCATCACCTTCTCTTTTGGGACCTGGACCTCCTTGGGCTAGCGTTTCTTCAATTGTTTGGGCCCTCTTTTAACTGAAACTCTCCCTTGGTTCCTGCCGGCAAACCCAAAACATGATTGAAGAGCGCATTTTGAAGACCGGAATTTTTTTTATGAAGGATTATTCCTACTTTCCTGTTTTCGGCATAGGACTTGTTTAGCGCGGGCATACAGGCAGTGCCTCCGCCCAAAATCAGCACCTCAAAATTTATTACAATTTGGCTTTTCGCTCAATTGCCTTGGAGGTGAGAAGAATGCCCAATAAAACAAGTACGCAAGCTGCCGCGAGGATCCCTATTAAAGCAACAGAACTATCCCCAACCAGCAACGAGTCAAAATTGAGGACCGTAAGATTATAAGCAACCACCACAACGGCAAATGCCATTAAAATATAGATAAATATTTTCATAATTAATGTTTTATAACTCAATCAATAATCAATCAGTTCATAAAGTTTTAAGTGCCTAAAATGCCTAAAGTTAAGAAGCTCCTGATTTTCCGATGAAAAAGACAATATATTTTGACTTTTTTCAAAACAGTTTAAAGGAAATTCAAAAATGTAAAAAACCTTTGTGATCCTTTGTGTTTTTAGTGCCTTTGTGGCAATCAAAACACCTACTAAGGTTCGAGGGTTTTGCCACTAAGGCTCTAAGACTCTAAGACTCTAAGACTCTAAGACTCAAAGACTCAAAGTTGCACTAAAAAATCATTTTACTTTCCATAAACTTATAAAACAGAACTTTTAATTTTAAATACTGATTTGATAACTCAATACTAGGTTTGTTCCTATTATAACGAACTCCTGCAACAAGTATTATCAAAAGTGTTCATAATCATTTAAATAGGTTCTGAATATTAGAGGCGAACAATTTTACCGCGATCGCCAATAAAATAACGCCGAATATTTTTCGTATCACATTTATTCCCTGTTTCCCAAGAAATTTCTCGATTTTCCCCGATGATTTCAAAACTATATAAACAAATACAATGTTGATAAGAATAGCAACTATAATATTAATGGCCTCATATTCTGCCCTTAGGGACAACAAAGTCGTCATGGTCCCTGCTCCTGCAATTAAGGGAAATGCCAATGGCACTACTGCTGCTGTTGCCGGTTCCTCATCTTTATAAAGGGTAATTCCCAGGATCATCTCCAGGGCGAGAAAAAACAGGATCAATGAACCCGCAACTGCAAAGGAGTTTACATCTATCCCAATAAGGTTTAGGATTTCCTTTCCCAAAAATAAAAACAAGATCATCAATATACCGGCGACAATGGAGGCTTTTTCACTTTGTATCCTGCCTACTTTAGCCTTCAGATCAATCACTATGGGAATGCTTCCAATAATATCAATTACCGCAAATAATATCATGCTGGCAGTGGCAATTTCCCTAAAATTAAAATTTAACATATCAATACGCATTAAAATAACGGCAAAAGTAAAATTTAAATCCGGAAACTTTGAGGTTTAAGCCTTAAGTTTTTCTAAAATTTCCAATTTTAATAAGAGGATAAAAATAGTTTAAGATTAAGTTAATTAAATACCTTTGCGCCATGTTTCAAATAGGCAAAACAATAGTTTCTGAAGATATTATCCAAAAGGATTTTGTGTGCAACATTTCCGCTTGTAAGGGTGCCTGCTGCGTAGATGGTGATGCGGGAGCTCCCCTGGATTTGGCGGAAACTGAGATCCTGAAAGAGATCTATCCCAGGGTTAAACCTTTTTTAAGTCTGGAGGGAATTGAAGCTATAGAACGTCAGGGCACATCCATTACCGGCGAAGACGGGGATTTGGAAACCCCACTTGTAAATGATGGGAATTGCGCCTATGTTACTTTTGACAAAAAAGGGATTGCTCTGTGCGGGATAGAACAGGCCAACGCTGCAGGCGTGATCTCCTGGAAGAAACCCGTTTCCTGTGAACTATACCCGGTAAGGGTTCAGGATTATTCTGAATTTTCTGCCGTAAACTATCACCATTGGCATATTTGCGATGATGCCTGCTCTTTGGGCAAGGAACTTCAGGTTCCCATTTATAAATTCGTCAAAAATGCGCTTATCCGCAAATTTGGGGAAGACTGGTATATGGAACTGGAAAAAGTTGCGGAATCCTTCAAAAAATAAAACCCCTCTTTTCAATAAGAACACATTAACAAATTTTTTTATTCACAAGCCTGATTTTTAGCGTTTTAAAATTTTAAAACGCTGTTTATTTTTGTATATTTAAAAACAAAAATAAATTCCACGAGCATCTCCCCCCATAATTATTGGACAAATTTTAAGTGAATTCCGCCAATTCGCGGTTAATTCAACATAACTATTTTTTAAATTTTTATCATTATGCAAAGGCTGATCTTAACAGGAATCCTGATGGTATCTTTCCTCATCCCCGCTCAGGCGCAGATATTAAAAAATCTGAAGAAAAAAGTGGAACACCGGGTGGAACAAAAAGTGTCTGATAAAATAGCCGATAAAGCCGCTTCGGAAGCAGGCAAATCGGTAGACAAAGCGATGGAACCCGGGAATGATCAAAGCGGTTTTCCCATGGGCACCGCGCAGGCAGACCTATCGGAAGTGCCCGAAAGCTATGAATTTGAATGGCGGTATGTCATGAAAATGGAAAATAAAAAAGGTGAAACGCAGCTTAATTATTTTCTCAAAAAAGACGCTCCTTATTTTGGGTTTAAACTCCCAAATTCAGAGGAAATGTTTATGGTAATGGACGAATCCAGGAATTTGATGGTGAATTTTATGAATTCAAAAGGACATAAAATGATCACTGCCTCCAGAATTTCAAAATCTGCATTGCAGGAAACGACCGATGAAAATGAACGCGATGAATACAGCTTTAAGAAATTAGGAAGCAAAACCATCCTGGGTTATAATTGCCGCGGTTTTAAGGCTGAAAATAAAGATGGTGTGTACACTTTTTATATAACCAGCGAGCCGGATATTAGTTTTATGGATATTTACAAATTAGATAAAGCCAATTTGCCCGCCAATTTTGACCCTAAATGGATTAAAGACGGGAAAGGCCTGATGATGCAAATGATCCTGGAGGATAAAAAAAATGCAAAAAACAATCTTATCATGACCTGTGTAGCCCTGGAGAAAGAATCGGTAATACTGCGAAAAAGTGATTATAAAAGCCTTGCCGGATATTAATACTAAAACAACCTAAAATTTTCAATGATGGAAGAGACAGAGCCTTTAAATGCCGAAGAACACAAAAGCACCGGCTATGACCCCAAAACCATAGCAATAATCGCCTACCTCACCATAATAGGCCTGGTTATATCCTTTTTGTTGAACAACGACAAGAAAAACGAATTTTCCTCTTACCACATTAGACAATCCCTGGGATTGGTACTTTGCAGTGTCGTGCTTTTTGTTATCGGGATGATCCCCGTTTTAGGCTGGATCATCAGCTTCCTGGGATCAATTTTTCTTCTTATATTATGGATACTTGGGCTTATAAATGCAATTAACAACGAAATTAAACCCGTTCCTGTTTTAGGAAAATATTTTGATGAATGGTTTAAAAATATTTAAGTATTAAACAGATAAAAGAAAATAGATAATAGATGAGAGACTATTATACTTTATAAGTAAATGGTTACATAGTTTTAGGTGTCAACACATTAAAATATCCTAATAATAGGTTTATAAAGTTTTTGTTGCCTAAAATGCACAAAGTAAAATAAGCCTCCATTATTCTGTTGATAAAGGGCGGTAAATGTTAGAACAATATTTGGGTCTTACCCTATTTTTACTGATAAAACCAGGTCAAAAAAAAGCCTGGATCTTATCAAATATGTCAGTCAATACGCAAAGGAAAAATCCTAAATTTCTTATTCTTCTGAATTAACTTCCGGAAGATTATTTAGGATCAGGTTTGGTTTGCATTGAACCAGGAAAAGTAAAAAAAACTCCAATATTGTGTTCAAAAAAGCCCTTCCGGGCTTTTAAATTGCATTTATTTTTCCGGATTGTTTTGGCGGCATATACGTCTGGGGAAACCCAGGTTTTTTAGATCGCACATGTTAAAAAAATTTAGTTGCCACAGTTATTAACAGGTTATAATCAACTCATATTCAGTTTATTAATAATTTTATTTCGCAGATCACTGAGCTTACAGATGATTTGCATTGTTAAAAACTTTGTTAAAAACGTTTCTCTCAACCTGTTTTAAATTCCAATTGATTTTCCAATATTTGTTAAAGCAGGAGCTTAGAAGCGAATATTATATCTGAAATCAAAATTTTATGGCGCAAATTGAACCCATTTTACAGGAAAATAAAGACCGCTTTGTAATATTTCCTATTAAACACCACGATATTTGGGATTTCTATAAAAAAATGGAAGCCAGTTTCTGGACCGCCGAAGAAATAGACCTGCATCAGGATTTCAGCGACTGGACAAACAAACTAAATTCAGACGAACGCTATTTCATCAAGCACATCCTGGCCTTCTTTGCTGCTTCAGATGGAATTGTAAATGAAAACCTGGCCGAGAACTTCGTGAATGAAGTGCAATATTCAGAAGCAAAATTCTTTTATGGCTTTCAGATCATGATGGAAAACATACATTCTGAAACCTATTCCTTGTTAATTGATACCTTAGTCAAGGACGAAACAGAGAAAAATAAGCTTTTTAAAGCCATCGATTATTTTCCTGCAATTCAGAAAAAAGCGCAATGGGCCCTAAAATGGATCGAATCTGATTCTTTTGCCGAAAGATTGATCGCATTTGCAGCAGTAGAGGGAATTTTCTTCTCCGGCGCTTTTTGCTCCATTTTCTGGCTTAAAAAACGCGGACTGATGCCGGGACTCACCTTTTCCAATGAATTGATTTCCCGTGATGAAGGCCTTCACTGCGATTTTGCCGTTCATCTTCACAATAATCACCTGATGAATAAAGTGCCTAAAGAACGCATTCGCGAGATCATCGTGGACGCTTTAAATATAGAACGCGAATTTATCACCGAATCTTTACCTGCAAGCCTTATTGGAATGAATTCAAAACTCATGACCGAATACCTGGAATTTGTTGCAGACAGGTTGTTGGTGGAACTGGAATGCGAAAAAGAATACGGCAGCGCCAATCCTTTTGATTTTATGGATATGATCAACCTACAGGGAAAAACCAATTTCTTTGAAAAACGGGTAGGGGAATATCAAAAGGCCGGAGTGATGAATAAAGATAAAGACACCAATAAAATAAGCTTTGATGCCGATTTTTAATTAGGTGTACAAACCGGCTACAGTCATGACCCCCACTTTTGATTGTATCCGGTTTATAATTAATTTTTCCTGTTCCCAATTCCGAAATTTCCACTGATATTTCGGATCCCAATATTAAATTTCGGTTTGCTATAAAAGTTTCCCCGCTTTTTCAGGCCTTTAAAATTATCACCTATGAACGTAGAGAAAAGAGACGGCCGGCGCGAGCCTATTATGTTTGACAAAATTACCGCCAGGATCAGGAAACTCTGTTATGGCCTGAACACAATGGTCGACCCCCTTAAAGTTGCAATGCGCGTAATTGAAGGTTTGTATGATGGAGTGACTACCAGCGAACTGGATAATCTAGCAGCCGAAGTTTCGGCTACCATGACCACTTCTCACCCTGATTACGCACGTTTGGCGGCACGAATTTCTGTTTCCAATCTACATAAAAACACCAAAAAAACCTTCTCGGAGGTGATGACAGATCTCTACGAATACGTGAACCCCAGAACTGGAAAAAAAGCGCCCTTATTATCGGATGAAGTTTACCAGGCAATTCAGGAACACAAGGAGATTCTCGACTCCACCATCATTTATAACCGGGATTTTAATTATGACTATTTCGGATTTAAAACCCTGGAGCGTTCTTATTTATTAAAACTCAACGGAAAAATTGCCGAACGTCCGCAACATATGCTAATGCGGGTTTCTATTGGCATACATTATAACGACATTGAAGCTGCCCTGGAAACTTACGAGCTGATGTCCAAAAAATATTTTACCCACGCTACCCCAACTTTATTTAACTCGGGCACCCCAAAGCCTCAAATGTCCTCTTGTTTTCTTTTGACAATGAAAGATGACAGCATAGACGGGATTTACGACACTTTAAAACAAACCGCTAAAATTTCCCAGTCGGCAGGAGGAATTGGTTTATCTATTCACAATGTGAGGGCAACCGGCTCCTACATTTCGGGAACCAATGGCACTTCCAACGGGATTGTGCCTATGTTGAAGGTTTTTAATGATACTGCAAGATATGTGGATCAGGGCGGAGGAAAACGCAAAGGTTCTTTCGCTATGTATGTTGAACCCTGGCACGCCGATATTTTTGATTTCCTCGACCTCAAGAAAAACCACGGAAAGGAAGAAATGCGCGCCCGCGATCTCTTTTACGCGATGTGGATCCCCGATTTGTTTATGAAACGCGTTGAAGAAGACAGTTTCTGGACCCTGATGTGCCCCAATGAATGTCCCGGGCTTTACAAAATTCACAGCGACGAATTTGAAGCACTTTACCAGAAATACGAAGCTGAAGGAAAAGGCAGGAAGACCATTAAAGCACGGGAATTGTGGGAGAAGATCCTGGAATCGCAAATTGAGACCGGCACTCCCTATATGCTTTATAAAGATGCCGCCAACCGGAAATCAAATCAGCAAAATCTGGGGACCATTCGCTCCTCAAATTTGTGTACCGAGATCATGGAATACACCAGTGCAGATGAGGTCGCGGTGTGCAACCTGGCATCTATCGCCTTGCCCATGTTTGTAAAAGGGGACGAATTTGACCATAAAGAACTCTTTAAGATCACCAAACGGGTAATTAGAAACCTCAACAGGGTGATAGATAGGAATTACTATCCCGTGAAGGAAGCCGAAAATTCCAATATGCGTCATCGCCCCGTTGGACTGGGCGTGCAGGGCCTTGCCGATACTTTTATCAAATTGAGGATGCCTTTTACCAGTGAGGCGGCCAAAAAGCTGAACCAGGAAATTTTTGAAACCCTTTATTTTGGAGCTGTTACAGCTTCCATGGAACTCGCGAAAGAAGAAGGGCCTTACTCCACATACAAAGGTTCGCCAATAAGCAAAGGACAATTCCAATTCAATCTTTGGGGCCTTCAGGATGAAGAATTAAGCGGCCGATGGGATTGGGGAAGCCTTCGCAAACAAGTGCTTAAAAATGGCGTGCGCAATTCATTGCTGGTAGCGCCAATGCCCACCGCCTCCACCTCCCAAATTTTGGGGAACAACGAAGCTTTTGAGCCTTATACCTCCAATATTTATACCCGCCGGGTACTTTCAGGGGAATTCATAGTGGTGAACAAGCATTTACTGGACGATCTTGTGGCGCTTAACCTATGGACAGACGATGTAAAAGATGCGATCATGAGAGCAAACGGCTCGGTTCAGGATATAGACATTATTCCGCAGGATTTGAAAGAACTTTATAAAACTGTTTGGGAGCTGAGTATGAAGGATATTATTGATATGTCCCGGCAGCGCGGATATTTTATAGATCAGTCGCAATCGCTTAATTTGTTCATGGAAAACGCGAATTTCGGAAAACTTACTTCCATGCATTTCTATGCCTGGAAAAGTGGCCTGAAAACCGGAATGTACTACCTAAGGACCAAGAGCGCGGTTGATGCCATAAAATTCACTCTTAAAAAAGAAGAAAAAAAGGAACCGGTGACCACCTACAACGAAATTGCAGATGCCCCGGAAACTAAAACAGTCCCGGTTAAAATCAATGCTGACAGCAGTTCGCTTTCCCCGGAAGAACTGCGCGCCATTATCGCCACGGCCAAGGAAGCAGATGGTGATGATTGTTTGATGTGTGGATCTTGAAATAGATTTGAGATGTGAGATGTGAGATATTAGATATGAGTATTGAGTATTGAGTATTGAGTATTGAGTATTGAGAGAATAGAAAAAAGATAAGAGAGACAAGAGCCTGGACTTAAAATTTAGATTAATAGTCTGTATATTGTTAGAAATCAGACCTTGGAGTCAAGTTTAATATGAAAAAATATGAAATCTTTGCGGCCTTTGCGGTTAAAAAAATGTTCTTTTAAAGAAAATTGAGTAATGAATGAAAAAACTGACTAATATCGAGAGTCCAGGAAGTTAAAAAATTTAGGACGAATCCAATATTACTATAAAAATCTATCCCCTCAATAAATTTGTTGCGCATACCAAAGAAAAGGGAAGTATTCGAAAGTTTACTTCCCATTTTTGTTATTTTTGAATTGAATAATTAAAAATTCCGCAGAAAAAAAATTAGCCGCTCCCTATAGCTTTCGGGATCGCAGAATGACGCAGAAAAAATAAAAACGATATGATGAACTGGGAACAACTCCTTTCCTTAAAGAGATTTGGAGATAAAAATAAACGACTTCGGAAAGAACAGGACGAAACCCGTTTGGGATTCGAGGTAGATTACGATAGGATAATATTTTCTTCAGCCTTCAGAAGCCTGCAGGACAAAACCCAGGTAATTCCGCTCTCCAAAACCGATTTTGTGCATACCCGGCTCACTCACAGCCTGGAAGTTTCAGTAGTGGGCAGATCTTTGGGAAGGCTGGCAGGGAAAAAGATCCTTGAAAAACACCCGCACCTAAAAACAATTCACGGACACCAGATAAACGATTTTGGTGCCATTGTAGCCGCGGCAGCTTTGGCACACGACATCGGGAATCCGCCTTTTGGGCATTCGGGGGAAAAAGCGATTGGGGAATACTTCAGCCTTGGCAACGGAAAACGTTTTAAGGCGCAACTTTCAGAAAAAGAATACCAGGATCTGATAAAGTTTGAGGGCAATGCCAACGGCTTAAAGATCCTGACCGAAACCCGTCCGGGGATTGAAGGAGGAATTCGGTTATCCTATGCCACTTTGGGAGCATTCATAAAATACCCCAAGGAATCCCTTCCGCATAAACCCACAGGAAACATAGGCGATAAAAAATTTGGAGTTTTCCAAAGCGAACAGGCAATTTTTGAAGAAATAGCTGCCGAATTGAACCTTATCCCGGTTCGAAAAGGGAAAACTATCGCCTACGCCCGGCATCCTCTCGCCTTTTTGGTAGAAGCCGCAGATGACATTTGCTACACCATCATCGATTTTGAGGACGGGATCAACCTGGGCTTAATAGATGAAGAATACGCACTGGAATATCTGATCAAACTGGTTAAGAACAGCATCAATACCTCAAAATACCATTCGCTCACCAATACTGCAGACAGGCTTGGTTATCTGCGGGCTTTGGCCATCAACACTTTGATCACCGAAGCTGTGGATCTGTTCCTGAAAAATGAAGACCTTATCCTGGCCGGCGAATTCCACGATTCCCTGTTCGACAAAAGCGGGTTTGAGGCCCAAATTAAAGACATCATCAAAATTAGTGTGGAACGCATTTACCAGAGCGAGGAAGTAATACATAAGGAAATTGCAGGCTATAAAATGCTGTCGTATTTATTGGATACTTATACCCGGGCCTTTTTACCTGAAACGGCCGAAATTGGGGATTCAAATTTCACCTTGTTGGTAAAACGCTCGGTGCCAAAATTGGTCATTCAGGATGATCAGTCGGTTTATAAAACCCTGCTTCAAATTTGTTCCTATACCGCATCACTAACTGATGGGAATACGGTGGCGTCTTTTGAAAAGTATATGGGATTGAAATTGTAATTTTTTTTAGAAAGACCTCAGGATAACTTTTCCAAAGTTCCAAAACTTTGGAAAAGTTCTTTAGAACTGTTAAAACTCATAAACAACTCCTACCCCCAGCATTTGTTTAAATTGTACTCTTGGACCCAGGGTTTCAAGTTTACCGTCGCCATTGGTATCTTCCTTGACCTTCACGTCATCGTCATATTTAAGATGTGAGCCAATATTGGCTTTGATAAAATCGTTAACCACAAGATTTAATTTGAGTTCCCAATCCACATCCACATTCCCGAATTTATTCAAATAATCGGAATAAAAACTCAACTGATTCTCCAGGTTTACATTGGTAAAAATTTCCTTTTTAAAACTGCTTGTAAATAAAATCCCGAATTCTGTTCGCACTTTCTCGCCTTCTTCAATAATATTCCCCAGCTCATCACGTACAGCAGGAGTTACCCCGTACATCCCTTCATTTGCCAATGTCTGGTTTAAAACAAATGTCGATTTTTGGGTAACAGGGGAAAGATAGAGGATCAGGTCTTCCTTAGGAGCAGTATATTCAGCTCCAATCCCTAAAAAGACGTAACCCGGTGCCATAAATGTGGAAATCGGCTTTTTGGTATCGGGATACCTGTATCCATTTGCAAATTGTGTGTTGAAATTAAATTTTGCTGAATATCGAAAATTAGAGGTGGGGTTTCGCCTGTATCCAAAAGTGGAATTGAATACAATTTGATCTTCAGTTTTCCTTAATTCTCTCCCTTCCTGAGCGTTCAGGCCATAGCGTACTGATCCATTGGTTTTCCAGGAAAGCAGCTCCTTTTGAAAATTGCGCTCAAAATTGCCGAAAAACAAAGCTGAAATTGAATTGTTCCCCCCGGCATTCCAGTTTACAAAAGCCACTTCGTTAAAATTCACCCCCACCGCATTTTTTCGGGTCCAAAGAATGATAATTTCCTGGCTCACCATCATTCCCGGATTAAATGCAAGCCTATTGGCCTTTGTTTCATCATCTTCTGTTGAATCCCCGGCAACAGTAATTTGGATCGAATCCATTTTTATTTCAGATGCTTTAATCGTGGAAACCTCAGCTATGGGAACCTTGGTTGTATCAGTTTTGGTAGTGTCAATTTGTAGGGTGGGCAATTGGACAGCAAATACCGAAAAGGAAAACAATAATAAAAGGATTGTCAGAAATTGCCGGGGGATGATTAAAGGTAAAGACATTATAAATTACAGACTAAAATGGATTATTCTAAAAGGTTTGAGATGCACAGGCTAATACTATGAACGTCAATTTTTGCGATTTCTTGTAATTGATGTATAGTTCCTTGCTCAATAAATTTATCGGGGATCCCCAGGCACTTAATTTCAGGATGGTATTGATGTTTTGAAGCAAATTCCAACACTGCCGATCCAAATCCGCCGGAAATCACGCCATCTTCAACAGTTATGATCCTATCGTATTTTTTGAAAATTTCATGAAGCAACTTTTCGTCCAGTGGTTTGACAAATTTGGCATCGTAATGAGCCACTTCATTGGCCTCAGGCAACATTTCAATTGCGAGATGCACATTTTCGGCAATGCTTCCAATGCTAATGACAGCCAGTTTACTTCCGGATTTCAGAAGCGAACCTTTCCCAAATTCCACCTTTTTAAATTCCTGTTTCCAATTCAATTTAACTCCCCTTCCACGGGGATAACGAATAACCAGAGGAGATTTTAAATCCAGCTGTGCGGTATAGAGCAAATTGCGCAATTCAACCTCATCTGCCGGGGCGGCGATCATGAGATTGGGAATGCAGCGCAAATAGGCGATATCAAATACTCCGTGATGCGTGGCGCCGTCTTCGCCTACCAATCCAGCCCTGTCCAGACAGAAGATCACCGGCAAATTTTGCAATGCCACATCGTGAATAACCTGGTCATACGCCCGTTGTAAAAATGTGGAATAGATGGCGCAAAATACCGTAAATCCCTGGGTGGCCATTCCGGCTGCAAGGGTTACGGCATGCTGCTCTGCAATTCCAACGTCAAAAGCCCGTTCCGGAAAAGCATCCATCATATAATTCAAGGAACTTCCCGTTGGCATTGCGGGAGTAATTCCAATAATTTTTTCGTTCTTTTCTGCCAGTTCCAAAAGGGTCAGCCCAAATACATCCTGATATTTTAAAGGCAGTCCATCGGTATTATAAGGCAACAATTCTCCTGTATCTGCCACAAATTTTCCGGGAGCGTGATATTTCACCTGATTTTCTTCCGCTTTTTTGAGGCCTTTCCCTTTGGTGGTGATCACATGAAGAAATTTAGGGCCGCTGATCTTTTTCAGATCTTCAAAAATCTTCAACAAACCCTCAATATCATGGCCATCTACCGGGCCGAAATATTTAAAATTCAGCGCTTCAATGATATTGTCCTGAGAAGGTTTGTAACCAACCCTGGCTTTGGTGAGATATTGCTTTAAGGCGCCGATGCTTGGATCAATTCCAATGGCGTTATCGTTTAAAACCACCAGCAGGTTTGCATTGGTTACCCCGGCGTGATTGAGTCCTTCAAAAGCCATTCCGCTGGCAATGGAGGCATCGCCAATTACCGCGATATGTTGCTTTTGAAGATCTCCCTTCAAATTTGAAGCGATTGCCATTCCCAGCGCCGCAGAAATGGAGGTAGAAGAATGACCAACCCCAAAAGAATCATACGGACTTTCGCTTCGGTTCGGAAACCCGCTTAAGCCGTTCAATTGCCTGTTGGTGTGAAAAACATCCCTTCTTCCGGTAAGGATCTTATGTCCGTAGGCCTGATGGCCCACATCCCAAACCAGGAGATCATCGGGTGTATTAAAAGCGTAATGCAGGGCGATGGTGAGTTCTGTTACGCCAAGGCTGGCGCCCAGATGTCCTTCTTTGGTCGCTACGATATCTATGATAAATTTTCGAAGTTCAGCGGCCAGTTCCGGCAGTTTTTCCTTCGGAAGACGGCGCAGATCAGATGGGGAATTTATGGTATTTAGGATACTTTTCGACATTGAAGGCAAATATACATTTTGAAACTGTATTTATCCCGGTTCTTTTTTCGTTTTCACCTTGTAAAGAAGTCGGAAGACCGAAGACTGGAGTAGTTGGAAGTCAAAAAAAATAAAATTCTAAGTAACGAATCCTGAATTAACGAAGAAACGAATCCCAATTAAATTTATATCTTTCAGAAAGTTAAAAACCCAAGATGAAAATCACTCCTTTTGACGATGAATATTTTATGCGGAAGGCTTTGGAAGAAGCCGAAAAAGCCTTTGAAAAAGGCGAAATCCCAGTTGGAGTTGTTGTTGTGATCGATGAAAAAATAATCGCCCGCGGCCACAACCTGACGGAACTCCTGAACGATGTTACCGCCCATGCCGAAATGCAGGCCATAACCGCGGCGGCAAATTACCTTGGCGGGAAATATTTAAAAGGCTGCACCATGTATGTCACCCTGGAACCCTGCCAGATGTGTGCCGGGGCCTTATACTGGAGCCAATTATCAAATTTGGTATTTGCCGCAACCGATCCGGAACGGGGTTATCGCAAAATGGGATCAAAACTTCACCCAAAAACCAGGGTAAAAAAGGGAATTATGGAAGAAGAAGCTTCCATCCTGATGAAGCGTTTTTTTATCCAAAGGCGAAATCTGAATTGAACCGGGTTTTAACGCAAGAGGCCGCCCGCAGGCAGCCTCATGTATTTTTTAGGAATAACAGTTTGAACACTTTATTTGTTCAAGAGTTCAGTTTTGCATTTTTCCCGCGAATCATTCCGCAAAGATCATTCTCCAGTCTCTTTACGCATTCTTAGCTTTAATTTCTTCCGGAATATCCCACATATCTTCCAGTTCTTCAAGGGATTTTCCTTTAGTTTCAGGAATATATTTATAGGTGAAGAAAATTATTGCCAGAATAAATACGGAAAAGATAAAATATGGTAATGACCCATTCCAGTATTCACTTTTATTTACTTCACTCTCGGCAACTAAAGGGAAAGATTGTGTAACCACATAATTGGCGGCCCACTGGGCTGCTACTGCAATAGACATGGCGACACTTCTCATATTATTAGGGAACATCTCTGATAAAATTACCCAAACCACAGGTCCCATGGACATGGCGAAGGATGCAATAAACAATAAAACTCCAATAAGTGATAAGAGTCCTACATTTCCTGACATTAATGTGCCTCCCAGCAACAAAAATCCTATCAACATTCCAACCGAACCTATATAGAGCAGGGGTTTACGACCTAATCTATCTACTGTTGCCATCGCGACAAAGGTAAAGATCAAATTAATTGCCGCGAGCATTACCTGCTGCAGCAATACATCTTCTTTCCCAAATCCAAGGGCTTTTTCAAAAATATCGGCACCGTAATACAGCACCGCATTGATTCCCGTAAACTGTTGTAAAACGGACAAAACAGTACCAATCACAATGATAGAAAATACGCCTTTGGCAAATATATTAAGCTTAACCTTAGCTTTATCTTTTTTAATAGACTTCTCGATTTCCCTCATTTCAGTTTCAGCGACCTCTGCGCCGTGAATCCGGCTTAAAACACTGTATGCATTAGATTTTAAGCCTTTCAGAGCTAGCCAGCGTGGACTTTTAGGCACAAAAAACAAAAGAAACATAAAGGATAAGCTGGGAATAAGTTCCGACCAAAACATCCATCTCCAACCAGTTTGAATATTTTCGGCCTCTGTGGCCTGATTTCCGATCATATAAGTCACTAAGAACACCACAAAAAACCCGACAACAATTGCCAGTTGATAATAACTCACCAAAGTTCCCCTTATTTTTGCGGGTGCAATTTCAGCTATATAGGTTGGAGCGTTCATGGAAGCCATTCCAATTCCCAATCCGCCAATAATTCGAAAAACGACCAATAAGGAAACAGATTCCGGTAAAAAAGAAGGCAATCCGGAGCCCCAGGCTGAAATTGAAAATAATACCGCCGAAATAATCAGGGAATATTTTCGTCCTATAGCAATACTAATTGGCCCGGCTATAATTGCACCAACAAAGCAACCTATCAGGGCACTTCCCACAACCCAACCTTTCATTCCGGGGTCCAGGTCAAAATACTGACTAAAATAATACTGTGAACCGTTAATTACACCGGTATCATATCCAAAAAGTAATCCGCCCAAAGCTGAAACGATGGTAATAAGGATTAAATAGGTTTTGTTTTTCATGAGAGGAACTTAAGAATTTGTTAAAACTAATTAAATTTATTGATAAATTTTCATAATTCTGACACTTTGATATAATCTATATAAAATTTTGAAGGGAAAATAGAATCATCTACCTCCGGGCCCCCAAAATTACCTCCCACTGCCATATTTATCAGAAAATAAAAAGGTTTTCTGTAAGGGAAATGTACTTCATCATATTTTTCGGGAACAAAAGTATAGGCCAGGTTTCCGTCTATAAAAAATTTGATATGCTTTTCGGTCCACACCGTTTTATAGGTATGAAAGCCTTTTTCAATATCTTCTATAAAAGTTTTCTTTGTATTTATGGTTTCTCCATGACTTGCGGGGGTGTGTAAGGAATTATAAATAGTGTGCGGCTCACGGCCTACATATTCCATAAGGTCAATTTCTCCGGAAGCAGGCCATCCAACTTCGCCAATATCAGATCCCAACATCCAGATCGCCGGCCACAAGCCATGTCCATCTGCAAGTTTAGCCCGAACTTCTATTGTCCCGTACTTAAATTCTACCTTATCCTTAGTATTGATCTTCCCGGAAAAATACTGAGAGCCGTCTTTAACTGCCTCAATTACCAGGTTCCCGTTTTCCACCTTCACATAATCCCGACTGTAGATCTGGCGTTCATTATTGCCCCATCCGCATAAATTGGGGCAACCATCGCCTTCTTCATAATTCCATGATTCCAGGTTTAAACTGTCTCCATCAAAATTATCTTCAAAGATCACCTGGGAAAATACTGCGAAAGGAATCCCCCAAAATAGAATTATACTGAAGGTAAATTTCAAAAATGTGTTCATAATTAATTCTTTATTAAGTTGAAAGCTGCACTTTTAACATCTCTTGAATTTCCGCCGACAAATACTTCAAACTCTCCGGCCTCAGACTCCCATATTTTATTTGAAGTATAAAATTGAAGCATTTTTTCGTCAATGACAAATTTTACGATCCTGCTTTCTCCGGGATTCAGATCCAAAAGTTGGAAGCCTTTTAATTCTTTAACAGGCCTGGTGGTATTTGTAACCGGAATACTTACTTCAATGTTTCCATCGGCATTCATTTCAGAAGCAGAAAGATCTATTTCACCATATTCAAATTGGGTATAGCTCAACCCAAAACCAAACGGAAATAACGCATCTTTTCCTACATCGGTATAATGAGAATAGGTTACATGAAGGTCGCTTGATGGTCTTCCGGTATTTTTTTGATTGTAATAAAGCGGTTCCTGCCCTACAGTTCTGGGAAAGGAAACCGGCAATTTTCCTGAAGGATTGTATTTTCCAAAAAGGACATCGGCTATGGCATTTCCGCTTTCCGACCCTAATTGCCAGGCCTCAACAATTGTGGGGATATTTTCTGAAGACCAGGATATTTCAAGTGGCCGGCCATTAATTAGCACCAGGATAATGTTTTTATTAACCTTGTAAATTTCTTTAAGTAATTCCTGCTGAAGACCCGCCAATCCTATTTTTGACTGACTTCTGCCTTCTCCGGTCTGGAAGGCATCTTCTCCCAACACCATTATAACCAGTTCTGATTTTTTAGCTATTTCCAGTGCTTCTTTAAACCCGGACCTATCTGTAGTATTTATTTCCAGGGGCATTAAAAAGCTTCGCTCACCAATTCCCAGGGTAGTTCCCAGGGCATAATTCACTTTTACATCCTTGCCGGCCGCAGTTTTAATTCCCTCTAAAACAGAAACAGCAGAGTTGGCTTCTCCCTGAGCTCTCCAGTTCCCTATGGGGCTGTCTTTATCGTTTGCAAGTGGCCCAATTACGGCTATGGATTTAACCTCCGGTTTAAGCGGCAATAAATTATTTTCATTTTTTAGAAGAACGATCGATTTCCTGGCAACATCTCTTGCTGCTTTCTTATGATCTTCATAGGAAATATTCGCGGCCACTTCCGGATTTGAATATTTATATGGATCGTCAAAAAGTCCTAATTTAAATTTTACGCGAAGCACTCTTTTTACGGCATCGTCTATTAATTTTTCGTCCACGCTTCCTTCCAAAACCAATTCCTGCAAACTGGCTTCATAAGCCCCGCCTTCCATGTCCATATCACTCCCGGCTTTTATGGCGATCTCGGCAGCTTGTTTTTTGTCTTTTGCAACCCCATGACTGATCATCTCCGGGATAGAGCCCCAATCTGAAACTACAAATCCGTCCCAGTTCCAGTCACCTTTTAAAATATCCCGTTGTAAATGCTTATTCCCTGTGGAGGGGATCCCGTCAATTTCGTTGAAGGAGTTCATAAAAGTAGCGACTCCCGCATCTGCGGCTGCCTTAAACGGAGGAAGTACCGTATTGTGGAGTTCATTATCCCCTAAATTTACCGTGTTGTAATCCCGGCCGGCCTCAGCCATCCCGTAACCGGCAAAATGCTTAGCCGTTGCGGCAATGGTTAGATCCCCGGAAAGATCATTTCCCTGATATCCCTTCACTTTTGCTACTGCAACCATTGAGGTGAGATATGGGTCTTCCCCGGATCCTTCCATTATTCTTCCCCAGCGTGCATCTCTGGAAATATCTATCATTGGTGAAAAAGTCCAGTTTATGCCATCGGCAACAGATTCTATTGCAGCTATACGTGCAGAATTTTCCATGGCTTCCAGATCCCAGCTTGCGGTTTCGCCCAGTGGCACCGGAAAAATGGTTTTATATCCATGGATCACATCATATCCAAACATCATAGGGATCTTCATGCGTGAATTCTCCATGAGCAGTTTTTGAGCTTCTTTTGTCGCCTTAACAGATAATACGTTAAGCATGGAACCCACAAGTCCTTTTTTTATGTTTTCCTCTTTTTGCTTGTTGTCCAATTCTGAAGCCGGCCCGGTAAGGTCCCAGCTTCCATTATATTGAATAAGTTGTCCCACTTTTTCTTCTAGGGTCATCAAGGCCAAAACCGAATCGACTTTGGTTTCAACATTTTTAACAGAACTCAAAATTTTTGAGTTTTGCCCCAGGGCTATAAATCCACCATAAAAAAGCACTATTATAAGCAGTGTGTATTTTTTCATATTGGTCAATTAATATTCCGGGGGAATACATTTTCCCCCGGAGATTACTGGCTAATTATTTAATTTTTATTGGTATACCTTAATGTAATCCACTTCCATGGAAGATTCGCTAAAAGCGGCATCAATAGCACCCCCAAAGTCACCACCCATAGCAACATTCAGGATTAAAAAGAAATCTTTGTTGAAAGTTGAATCCGGGGTGTTTTCATACATATGATACACCTCATTGTCAACCAAAAACCAAATTCTTTCCGGGGACCATTCTACCGTATAAATATGAAATTCAGAACTCGCATTTGTAATGGTTTTGGTATCTCCATCGGCATCTCCTGCGGATCTTCCGGGATAGTGCAGGGTTCCATGAATGGTGTTTTGCTGATTTCCCGCATGTTCCATAATATCGATCTCTCCAACACCAGGCCAGCTTTCCTCCGGGAATGTGGCTCCCAGCATCCAGATGGCAGGCCAGGTTCCTCCTCCCTCAGGGAGTTTTGCCCGGGCTTCAATCCTTCCGTATTTAAACTCAAACTTATCTTTTGTGGTAATTCTGGAAGAAGAATAATCAAATCCGTTGGTAGTTTCAGCTTTTGCTGTAATTACAAGATTCCCGCCTTCAATTATGGCATTATCTTCTGTGTAGTACTGAGCTTCGTTATTACCCCAACCGTTGTTATTTCCAGTTTCAAAATTCCATACTGAAGTATCCAAAGGACCGGCTGTATTAAAGTCAAATTCCTTTAAAAGGGTATTATATTCAGAAACAAATTCTTCAGTTTCCTCTTCGCCCTGAGCGGTTGTGAATTTTAAATACCAGGCTAAAGCGGGATTATTCCCCATTACGGCTCTCACATACATGCTGTTTGCCGTAATGGACAAAACCTCATAAGAACTTGTCCCAATATAGTAACTCATAAATCCGCCTCCGGAAATATTTAATACAGTACCCGTAGTTTGGTCTCCCGATAATCCTGAAGTTGAAGGTGATAAGGAAACAGATTTTGCTCCGGAAACATCAAGATCCAAACATTGATCATCCGGACCTCCGCCACCAAATTCGGTATTGTAGGAGGCATTAAAGAAGGTTTGTCCTTTATTGTCGTAATTATAGACAATATCTTCACCCTGCAAGCTGAAAGTCAGTTCATCATTGTAGAAACAAGGAGTTCCGGATTTTTCAAATGGTGCCGCAGCGTAATATATCGGACCGTCAGAACCATCTCCCGCGCTCGGGCCAACACCCAGGTGTCCGGGTAAGGATGCGGCTACAAACCAGGTTTTAGAGTTTCCTCCGGTCAATAATTCTTTGGTTACAGGATCGCTAAAATTACTGAAAACCGTTACAATTGTTGTCATACTGGAAAGGGTTCCACCCGCTCCCGAGGCGACTACCGTTACCGGGTAATCATTTACTCCGTTCTTGGTGAACGGATGGTTTGATTTTCCATCGAAAGAAATATCCTCAAAACCGTCTCCATAAATGAATTTATAGGTCATGGCGTTATCTGCTGAAGCTGTAAAATTCACGACTCCGCTCCCATCTCCGTCAGGCATTTCATTTGTTTGCCCAACTACTTCAAAATTGATATTTAAATTTGAAGGTACCGTAATGTCCGCGAGTTTGTAATCATCTTTCACACAACCGGTGAAGAGAAATACCAACATCAGAGAAAATATAATACTCTTAATATTTTTCATTTTTTTTCATTTTTAATTACTGCCAAAAGTGATATTGTCAAAAAAACTACATTATCTGAAGTTCTGGTCTGAAAATCCGGAAATACGATTATTTGATCAATAACTTCAGTTGCTAATACAATACTATTTATAAAAAAGTTTAGCTAATAAACTGGCTGGCAGCAGATGAATCCCTGCCGTCAGCCAGTTGTAATTATATCTATGGGTTTAATATTACAGATACGTTATCCAAATATAAAGTTGAACTACAACCTGCTACACCACCACATATGGCTGTAAACTCCATCGTAATACCACCGCTTACGTCACCAGCATTTACAGTATAGGTTGTGGTAAAGGTTTGCCAGGTAGCTGTTGGTGTTACTGAAAATATTTCAGTTTGATTAACACCATTTGTAGCTTCAACAAAAGATTGAATACTATAAATACCACCTGCTGCTGCTGATCCCATATAATCAAATGTAATTTGGACTACGTCCCCTATTACAATACTACCAGCACCCTTTCTTTCTTGTTTAAGAGTTGGATTCAATCCTGTAGGACTGGCAACAATTTTGGCAGACCAATCCCCACCATTACTTTGCGCATTATCGGCAATAACAATCCCACCATTTTCATACACTGCCCAATCATTAAGGTTTCCCGTTTCAAAATCACCATTCATAGCCAAATCACCTGTAGCTCCGCCGCCTATTGTTGCAACTAGCTCAATATCATCTATATAAAAAGTACCTGCCGTTGCATCAGGACCATCAACAAATAATACCATATCACTGAATGAATCTGTACTTGGTAAAGTAAAGCTTAACTCTTCCCAGCCTGTTCCACCGTGATTTGCATCAACTTCAGTAGCTCCTGGTGCTTCAAATTTTAATTTAATGGTTGCAGCTACGGTTGAATAAAGTTTCAATTTAATTGTTCTGTCCGTAGCGAAATCTACTGGGGTATCTAATTCAAAAAGAATGTTTTCCCATCCTTCTGCATTATCGTTGATAAATTTTCCAACTTTAGAATCTGCAGTATTAGCTCCTGTTTTATACGGGTTATCGACTACACTAAAAGTAGCAGTACTTCTATTGGCTTTAGAAGCATAATCGATACCATCACAATCAAAGTCTATAGGTAATACAAGTGTGGTGTCTGTGCACGTTGTACCTCCACCACCGCCACCGGTTTTATAGAAATACAGGTTATCCATATAAACTACCGCTGGATTAACGCCTGTTTGTGCGTCTATCTTAAACTGAAGTATCTTGCTAAAATCAACTCCTGTAAAATCACTTACCGGAATATCATAACTTTTCCATTCTCCCTGAGTTAAACCTGATAAGCCAACTAAATTTTCGGTTCCACCTATTGGTGTTATTTCTAAAATGGTGGCATCCGGAGTCCAAATATCAATATGTAAAAATTCCATATCAGAAAAATCGGTATCCGCAGCCAATTGCATGCCTATGAATTTTACATTGCTATATTTTACAGCTTCATTACCTGCTATACTAACAGTTTCTGAAACAATATCTCCTTGCCAGTTTGCATCTAAATTAGTGCCTGCTATGTCTGTATATGAATCACTAAATACAGACTTCACATTAGCAGCATCTTGTGTTGGTGCTGGAGCAGCTGCTGTTGGCTCTGAAGTTCCACCTGTTGAACCGGTTTTATAGAAATACAGGTTATCCATATAAACTACCGCCGGATTAACGCCTGTTTGTGCGTCTATCTTAAACTGAAGTATCTTGCTAAAATCAACTCCTGTAAAATCACTTACCGGAATATCATAACTTTTCCATTCTCCTTGAGTTAAACCTGATAAGCCAACTAAGTTTTCGGTTCCACCTATTGGTGTTATTTCTAAAACGGTGGCATCCGGAGTCCAAATATCAATATGTAAAAATTCCATATCAGAAAAATCGGTATCGGCTGCCAATTGCATGCCTATGTATTTTACATTGCTATATTTTACAGCGTCATTACCTGCTATCGCAACAGTTTCTGAAACAATATCCCCTTGCCAGTTTGCATCTAAATTAGTGCCTGCTATATCTGTATATGAATCACTAAATACAGACTTCACATTAGCAGCATCTTGTGTTGGAGTTGGAGCGGCTGCTGTTGGCTCTGAAGTTCCACCAGTGGTTCCTCCATCAGGAGTTCCGTATAAAAAATCATCAATATATGCTATTACTTTATCCGAATTACCTTCTCCGTTCACTTGTAAAACTACTCTGTTAAAATCTGTTCTACTCAACGGATCAGCAGCTCCTGCTGTAACGTCAGTTGCAAAATTAAACGTAACAGTTTGCCATTTATCTAATTCAATAGGTTTGACAATTTCTGTTTGTTGTGCCCATGGTTCACCTGCAGTTCCATCTTGTAACTTTAATGAAATTTGATTTGGTTGACTTCCTGTTATACCAGATGATGGAACATAAATTTTTAATGAAAATGTATTATCTACAGATAAATCGAAATTTGGAACCACATCAAAACGCACATTTGCGTATTGTCCTCCGTCATCATTATATTCCAAAACTGTATTTGAAGTATTTATTCCTGTTTTGAAAGGATTTGGAAAAGCATCGTTCATTCCACAAGCATCTCCTGCCCATGTATCAATGTTTCTATTAGCATCAAAATCATCAGAGATTAGTCCGGAACCATCTCCTCCACCGTCACCGGCAGCTAATTTGATATCGTCAAAATAGAAGAATTCTCCCTTTCCAACAGTTCCAAAATCAGGAAATACAATTACAGTATCATAGGATTTTGAGGTGCTGAAATCAGCATTCGAACTTAAGTCGAATGTTAATTCTTCCCAGGTATTTGCCAGGGTTGAGTTCACTTGTACTTCAATAAAAACTGTTGGATTTCCATTGTCGTCTTTTGGAGAACTGGAATCTTCCAATTTTAATAAGATTGGTGTTCCTGCTCTTGGTGACCAAACTTTCAATGAAATAGTGCTTCCATTTGTAAAATCAATTGGACCTTCAAGCGGAATGCTTGCCCCTGCCCAAACCTGTGCATCAACAAGTTTATTAACTGAAAGTACCTTAGCAGTGGTATTTATTCCAGATGCATCCGGATTTTCGATCACTGCGACCGGGATTGACGAACCATCTGAAGCTCCAAAACCATTTATCGTATAATTTACGGTAGCATCATCAAAAGTGATTGGAAGCGTAACCGCTTTGACAGCTCCTGTTATGCTTACCTCTTCCGTCATTTCTAAAGTTGCTGCTCCTGCGCCTCTGGCAACTACACGAATTGTATAATCGCCTATCTCGGCATATACATGACTTGCTGTTTCGCTGGCCATAATAGTGGTAGCCTCTTCATCTTCTACATCACCAAAATACACATCAAATACGGTGGCGTTTGTTGCTGAAGGAGTTACCGTAACTTCAAAAGGATTTGTATCTGAAATCCCGATATTTGCAATTAGATCTTTAGGTGCGTCAAAAGATACGGTCACAATTCTGACCAGTTCGCTTGTTAAGCCTGTAAGACCAACAGCAATGATCCTAAGACTATATTCCCCTTCTGCATAAGTATAGTTAATAGTTTCCCCGGGATTTACCTTTGTGGGAGTTTCATTCTCTTCATCCCCAAAATATACCAGGAATTCAGATGCTCCCGTAGCGGCAGGAGTTAAGGTCACCAGTCCTACTTCATCCTGTGAAATATCGAAAATGGCTTGGACATCGGTTGGTGCCGAAATATCTTGTAATGCATAGGATACTTCCTCTTTTTCACAGGAAGCAAATACATTAAACACTAAAAATAATACCAATAGTTGCTTTATATGTCTCATTTGTACTTAGATTTATTAATTAATATCCTGGGTTTTGGTTCCAATTTCCTTCAGAAAATTCAATTTCTTCAAGGGGAATAGGGAATAGATTATTTTTTCCTGATGTAAAACCATCAATTTTTTGGGCTGCTCTTCCGGTTCTCACCAAATCGAAGAAACGATGTCCTTCTCCTATTAGTTCCAATCTTCTTTCAGCTAAAATGGCTTCGGTTAAATTATTACCGGCAACATCCACCGGGATCAAACCTGCTCTTTCCCGAACCAGGTTGAGATAGGTTTTGGCCGTGGCATCGTCTATTGACCCGCGATTTAAGGCTTCCGCCGCCATCAACAATACATCGGCATATCTAATGGCGCGATAATTATTAGGCTGGGTAAGGTTTGCATCCCCTGAGTTTTCATTTTTTCGGGGAAGATATTTTCTGTTGAAGTATCCTGTGTGTTTATAACCAGTGGCAAAAGTTGCCCCGGTTTCAGCAGCCCAGGCATCAATATCGAGGATTGAAACATCCTTTCTTTTATCGTTCTCAGCAAACATATCATAGGCTTCCTGTGTAGGGACATTAAAGCTAAATCCGGATTCAAATAATGGACCATCATAATTCCTCACACCCTGAAAACCAACTGCCACGTTTCCTTCACTGCACTGTAAGCATCCAAAACCGGCTCCTTCTTCTCCTGTATACTGAACTTCAAAAACCGATTCTTCGTTATTCTCTCCTTCCTGCTCAAAAAGTGTATTAAAATCTGACAGAGCGTAAGCACCGTCGGTAATAACTGCATTTAAATAAATAGCGGCATTAGGGAAATCCTCCTGATACAAATAAGCTTTCCCAAGCAAGGCCTGAGCGGCTCCTTTGGTTGCTCTTCCCGCTTGTGGCGCTGTATAATCAAGATGATCAATGGCGAAAAGCAAATCGGTTTCTATTTGATCATACACATCTGAAACAGGAGCGCGGGGAATAGATTTCTCATCTCCAAGCACAAAACGTGCATCTCCTTTAAGCGGAAGCGGACCAAACCATTTTACCAGTTCGAAGGTAAAGTAGGCACGCAAAAAACGGGTTTCCGCAATTATTTTGTCCCTTCCTTCAAATTCTGTTTTATCTTTAAATTCAAGTATGTAATTGGCCCGTTGGATCCCGGCAAAATTCCAGTCCCAAAGATCGTCCAGGTTATCGTTTACGGGAGTATGAGTCATCTCATCCACCTGCTGAAAACCTATCACATCTGTAGCACTTTCCCCGCCGCTCAAGGTATTGTCTGAAGCGATCTCTCCTAAAAGCACGTTGACATAGGTAGATTGCAGAATATCGTACACCCCGATCAGGGCGTTATTATAATCTTCTTCTGAATTAAAATAATTCTCAGAATCGATATTGTATTCCTCAGTCTTATCTAAATAATCCTCACTACATCCAAAACTCATCACAAGTACAAGTAGCAGAAGAATGGTTTTAAAATTTGAACTAGTTATCTTCATATTGCTATATTTTAAAAGTTAAGGTTTAAACCGGCCATATATATGCGGGGAACCGGGTAGAATCCGTAATCAATTCCTCCTCCAATAGCTTCTCCTGTAGAAGCTGCAGGATCAAATCCGCTATATTTGGTAAAGGTGTAAAGATTGCTTACCGCTGCGTAAATACGTATTTTACTGATCCCTGTTTTTTCCAAAAAGTTTTCTGGAAGCGAATATCCCAATTGTACATTCTGAATCCTGGCATAAGAGGCATCTTCCACATAAAAATCGGAAAAAGCGATATTGGAGGTTGCTCCTGTGGTAAGTCTTGGCACTTCATTACTTGTTCCCGCACCGGTCCATCTCTCCAGGTATAAAGCATGCCTGTTCACGTTTGGCTGATTTCTGGCGTAATTCCTAACCATATCATTTCCTAAAGAAGCATACGTATAGGCGGTAAAATCGAAGTTTTTATAATTCAAATTTATGTTGATCCCCATAGTGGCCGTTGGAATTGGATCGCCAATATTGGTTCGGTCACTGGTATTTATCACGCCATCTCCATTGCTGTCAACATATCGAAGATCTCCGGGAGTCGCTGCGGCTCCCAATGCTTCCTGAGACGGATGCGCATCAACTTCAGCCTGGGTCTGGAAGATCCCGTCGGTTTTATATCCGTAGAAATATCCTATTGGAAATCCGGCTTGCATTCTTGAAGGTTGCGGTTGTCCAACACTAAACTGACCTCCGGGAAGAAATTCCGTTCCGTTCACCTCTGTAACTTCATTATGGAGATATGTTGCATTATAAGACACATTATATCTGAAATCGTCTCCTACATTGTCTGAATATTTCAGGGAAAATTCCACTCCTTCATTTCGGGTAGTCCCGGCATTGATGGTTGGGGCCCCGGCTCCGGGCGCTCCTCCTCCAAAAATTCCCGAAACAGGAATTCCGGCTATTAACAAGTCTCTTCTGTCTTCCCTGAAAATATCGGTAGTAATATCAAGTTTGCTATTAAATAACCTAAGATCTATCCCAATATTGGTTTTTTCGGCTTCTTCCCATCCTGCGGCAGGATTTGCAAGCCTGCCTAAAGCAGTTCCGTTTACAAGATTCCCGTCAAGTACATAGGTAGCTTCTCCATTAAGCAGTGACCTGTAAAATTGAGCTCCTCCGGCTTCATCGTTTCCTAAGATCCCAAAACTTCCTCTTATTTTAAGGAAAGAGATCGCTTGTGAATCTGCCAGGAAATCTTCTTCTGAAAGGATCCAACCACCGGTAACCGATGGGAAATATCCAACCCTGTTCTCAGGTCCAAACCTGGTGGAAGCATCACGGCGTAACATTCCCGAAACAAGGTATTTTCCTTTAAAATCATATTGTACCCGTCCAAAAAAGGAGAGTTTTCTAATATCGTATTTATAAGCGCCATTATTGAGCCCGTCATTAGTTCCCGTTGTTAAGCTGATATCTGCAAAATCCCAGGAATTATTTGGAACATCATAGCCAGTAGCGAACAATCCGTCACCCCAATTGCGAATTACCGTCATCCCGGCGGTTGCGGTTAAATGATGGGTTTCGGCAAAGGTTTTCTCGTAAGTCCCGAATAAATCGTAGGTATAACTATTGTCGTTGATCCTGTTCTGATGTACCTCGCTTCTGGCATTGTTAAATACTTTTCCCGGACCATAATCAATAATTGGAGCGAAATCTTTTCCCTTGCTGGCAGAAAGGCTGTACCCAATTCTTGAAGTGAATTTTAGCTCTTCCGTAGGCAAATAATCAAGGCTGAAGGAACCATTGAACTTGCTAAGGTTATAATCGTTAAAGGTGTTTTCAATTTGTGAAAGCGGGTTAATTATTTCATTCCCTAAAGTTCCATCCAAATCCTCCTGATCTATTGCGAAAGTTGGGGCAATGTTAAGGGCATTGAACAGAACAGAACCCAAACCGTTTTCATTTATGGAACGGCGGTCAATGCTAGTGAAAATAGAATTTGCATTTAAATCGAATTTATCGCTTATATCTACCCCAAGACTAAACCTGGCGGTACTCCTTCGGAAATCAGATTTTGCAGCTCCAACAATACCTTCCTGGTATAAATGAGAACCTCCTACAGAATAGGTAACCTTTTCAGAACCTCCGGAAAGCGAAAGGTTATGACTAATTATTGGAGAGGTATCAAATACTTCATCCTGAAAATTAGTGCCCACACCTAACTGACTTACATCTGGATATGGTAAAGGCTGACCGTTATTTGCATAACTTTCATTTAAAAGCAATGCATACTCGGTAGCATTCAGCACCGGGATTTTCCTGGAAGTTGTCTGCATTCCAACATAAGTATCATACTGTACCGTAGCCGCAGTATTCTTTTTACCCGATTTTGTAGTTATTATCACTACCCCATTTGCTCCTGCAATTCCATAAATTGCCGCCTGGGCATCTTTTAGGATAGAGATAGAAGCAACATCATTTGGGTTAAGTGTTCCCAGGTCTCCCTGGTAACCATCTACCAAAACCAGCGGGCCATTGACACTATTGGACGCTATCCCCCTGATGTTAATATTAATTCCCGCACCCGGCGCACCTGAAGAAGGAGTTACATTAACTCCGGCGGCAGTACCTTGCAATGCCTGTTCCAGTTTAATAGGATTTAATTCATCTATTGTCTTGGCCGATACAATTGAGACGGCTCCGGTAATATCCCTTCTTTGTTGGGTTCCATACCCAATTACCACCACCTCATCCAAAGATTCAGAATCGACTAGAAGAGAAACATTGAGAATTCTCTGATCGGTAATTGTAATTTCCCGGGAAACAAACCCCACATACGTAAATTGTAATACATCACCCGAAGAAATATTTTCGATATTGAAATTACCGTCAAAATCGGTAATAGTTCCCCTGGTTTCATTCTTGACTAATACATTGACCCCAAGTAACGGTATCTTATTTTCATCTGAAACGTTCCCTTTGACCGAAAACGTTTGAGAATACATAGAAAGAACACCTCCCATAAGGACAATTAAAAAACATGTGAATCTCTTCATTGGATTAATTGTTAAAATTGTCTTAGCAATATATTAAGAGATCGTTAAGATGCTTGAATTTCCACCTGTACAAAATATATACAGGTGGAATAAATATTGTATAGATATTTCAAAAGCCCTGTTTAATAAGGATAAGGGAGGGAAGTTATTAGTGTGCAGGAAGTTAGATATGAACCAAAAAGAGTTGGTTTTAAGGCTTTTGTTATGGTAATGTAGAGTTTATGTTAAGGATTGTAAAGGTTCAAATATTAAGAATATACAGGGTTAAATTTGCTTCACGGACTAAATCCATCTTTTTACGCAAACGATACCTTTTAATTTCAACACTTTTGACAGAAATATTCAACAATGGACCAATTTCTTTGGAAGAAAGATTGAGTCTTAAATAAGCACAGAGTTTTAAGTCGTTTGGGGTGAGTTCAGGATGCAGGGATTTGATCTTTTTAAAGAAATCCTTATCGGCATTATTAAAGGCTTCTTTAAAATAATTCCAGTTATCTTCCTCATTAATATCTTTATCAATGGTTTTAATAACCGATTTAATTTTAGAGGATCCCGATTCCTTTAACTGATCCTTTATATTAGTGAGAAATTCATTTTTTCTGATCAGACTCATAGTAGAAACAGCCAGTTCTTTATTTTTATTGGCCATATCCATTTCCAGTTGTTCATTTTGAAGTATCGTTATTTTTTGTTCAGCCTCCAGATTTTTCATCCTCAGGGCTTTCTCATTTTCTTCAATAATTTTATTGTGATTCCTTTCATAAGCTTTATGAACTATGATAAGAAGCGTCACAAAAAGCACCAAATAAGCCCCGAGTGCAGGATACCCCATGTACCATGGCCTTTCTACCCGAAATTTGTAACTCCTGGTATTAGTGAGTTCTTCTCCTATTTTACCTCTTACCTGAAATTCATAATCTCCAAATGATAAGTTTTTAAATCCGGCATCTGGCATTTCCGTCCATTGACCCCATTTCTGGCTTAATCCTAAAAGCCTGTAGCTGTAAACCGGAGAGATAAACTTTTTATATTCCGGGATACTATATTCAAAGGTTATATTGTTTGTTTTATAATGAAAGGAAGGAGAATCTTTGAGGTTTATAGCCTCCGGAGATTCATCCAGGACCGATTTAAAGATCTTGTCAATTTTAATTTCATACCCTGAATTTTGGGTGAAATTTCTGTCAAATTTCAGATACCCATTGGAAACTCCCAATAAATATGAATTAGCTTTAAGCAAATTAATGTTTTCATATCCCAGGGTAATATCCCGAAGATCATTTGGCAAATGTACTTTGTTGATTTTATAGGAATTGCTTAATTGTGCCACTTCTATATTAAATACAGCGTCTTCCAGAAAGCCCCAAAGCCTATTTCCAGTCTTGATCAATTTTCCGGAAACAAGGTCGAGATTTTTGAAGATTGTTCCCAGGCTGCTCTCTGCGCTAAAATTATCCTCTTTTTCCTGAAATTGAAATAATTGTTCTTTAGCTGAATAATACAGGGTATCGTTAAATTTAAAAATGCTGGAATTTATTCCCGAGATTTTCCCAAATGGATAATTTTCTATACTTTTAACTGGGTTTTAGGGAAGTCCAGCTGAATCCTGTAAACACCCTTATGCTCATTTACCGTCCATATATCCCCATCTTTCTCCGATACTAAAAATTTTGAGGAATGGGGGAAATTTTCAACCATCCCCAGGAAGTTAAATTTGCCGTTCTCTTCCCGTAAAAGGCTTATCCCGTTATAATGTCCCTGCAGATAATATCCCGGCATCCCCTCATAATTTTTCACCACCCAGGTTCCGGAGTGGTCATAGATCCTGGTTGCTACCTCCCCTTTTATGATATAAGTACCATTATTATGTCCGCAGAATAAGTTATTGTTGACAAGCTGTAAACTCCAAACCTGCCCGTTGGTTCCTTCCATAAAGGTGAAAAGATCTTCATTTTCCCTTTTGAAAAACAATCCCTGATTGGTTCCCAGATAAAGGAATTCATCTGTTTGAAAGGAAGCATAAACAGATCCTAAATTTCCGTAATTATCCTGGTAAAGCAAAAAAGGAGAATCCAGGTTGATAACGCTAAGTCCATTATCCAACCCCGCCCAAATATTATTATCCTCGTCAACAAACAGATCCAGGACTGTATTATTCAATAATCCGTTTTTCTGATTGAAATGCAGCAGGATCTTGCCATCTTCATCTACATGATATATTCCTTGCTCAACAGTGCCAAGGAGAAGGGAATTGTCATCAAGACTAACCGCGGCAAAAACACTCTGGTTTTGTAACTCTTCCCTTAGTTCCAACTTATTCCTTAGTAATTCCTTCCCGTTCCATTCATAAAAATCTCCGTTCCGGCTAATCAATTGAAGAAAATCACCTTGCTTGTAAACGTGCATAATTTCAATATCGATTAATTCTTCCGGCGGAATAACGATTTGAGTCTTGTTATTTTTTATGGTGAATAGACCCTGTGCCATCACCTGAAAATAGATAGAGCCTTCGCCTTTAAAAAGATTTGTAATTGCCCCGGAAGGATTGTCCACCTTTGATATTTCAAGGGTTTTCAGGTTGTAAAGGTAAAGTCCTTCGAAACTTTGAAAAACCAGCACATCCCCCATATATTCCATATGCCAGAACTGTTCTCCATCATGTACTCCCCCGGGAATTTGGGGTATAAGGCTGGTATATTCAAGCAAACCCCTGCTGTTTTTCATCCAATAACCTATTTCCATATAGGCACCGGTGAAAATTTTGTTTCCCACGGCTTTTACCGATCTAACAATTGTATTGTTGGGTATTGGGTACAAATGCCATTGGGCGCCGTTATATTCTAATAAACCCGAGCCATTTGCGATATACAAATTTTTATTTGTTGCCTGGGAGATCATCCAGTTTTGGTTTCCCGCTTCGTAAATATTGGGAACAAAATTTATTACAGGAGGCAATTCCTGGCTAAATCCAGCGAGGGAAATAAAATACAGTAAGATGAAATAAAAACCTTTCAAAAATTTAATTTTCGCAAATTTAAAACTATTTTTTGATTCTATTCAATCGGGTGAATTTCTCATACAAAGGAATTTCAAATTTTTCGTTAAATACAATCAACTTTCAACACAATCAAAAATTGTATTTTAATATTGAATTCTTACTATAAAATAGATTTTATTAGCTATCTCTTAATGTAAGTATGATAAAAACCAAACGACTTATGGTTTAAATAAATTAACCTTCCGTATGAAAAACAACAACTAGATTATTGAAAGCTTAAATATCAAGTTTCGTTTATAAAAATAAAAAAGAATAAAATGAAAATCAAAAATCCTGTTTTTAGCTATAATGAATTTTACGAATGGATGGCAGCGCTTTCCAAAGAAGGCAAATCCTCCGGGGAAGACCAAAGCCAGGTTATGGCTGAATATACTAGCCTGAACAGCAGGCGTATGAAACGGTTGAATAACACCGTCAACCTTCAGCCAGAAACCCTTAAGCTTATAGAAGCGATAAAAGAACCACAAACCTGGTACCTCATAACCGAAACCTGGTGTGGGGATAGTGCCCAGAATTTGCCTGTAATTGCCAAAATAGCTGCTGCTGCCAATGAAAAAATCGACCTTCGAATAATATTAAGGGATGAAAATCCGGAATGGATCGATAAATACAGGACCCATGGCGGCAAGTCCATTCCCAAACTTGTATCCTTTGATCAGGAAGGAGAAGAATTATTTTCCTGGGGGCCACGCCCTCTTTCTGCACATCATATAATGCTTCATTGGAAAGAAAATCCGCTTGAAGTTACCAAGGCAGATTTTGAAAAGGAATTGCATACCTGGTATGCGCAGGATAAATCGTTAAGCCTTCAAAAAGAGTTTGTGGAGATTTTTGAAAAATTATAAGATCCCATTGTTTTATTCCAACAGCATTTTCTTTTATGCCATAATTGCCCAAGGAAGTATCTCCCGATCCATCAGCTTTTATGGCATAAAAATAAAGTGTGAATCTCTGTAAGAAAACGAATTTCCAGTACATCCTGGGATGTGCTAATGGGAATTAAAACAATTACCGGAAAATAAGGAATTTTACTTTGTTTCAAAATAATCCTCCACAAAGGCAACCATCTGGTTTTCGGTCAATTTATCACTGATCTGCACCGAAATCCTTTTGCCTTCTAAAAAGTGCTTTTCTGAAATTCGATTAAAAAACTTATCCCTGGCAGTTCCGGGTCCAAATAAAAGTATATCCCGATAACCTTCCAGATTTTTTTCCAGCATTTTAAAATATTGCTTGAGTTCTTCCTGTTCAATATTTCGCTTGCTGTATTCATTGGGAGAGGATTGTTGGGCATTTTCAGAAAACCTTGTTTTGTTATCGGTTTCGCCATTCTCCCTAAGATGGCTTTTTGATGGAGCTTCTATTGCATCGACAATCACGGCGTTAATACCATCGTATTCAATAAAATAAGCATGGGCATAATCCATCCAGACCCCTACCCGGTTGTTCTTTGGTGTTTTCATAATTATAAGGTTTATTAATGCACTTTTGGATAATCCCTTCCCCAACTTTTAGCGAAATAATAAAAATAACCCAAAAAAAAATCCGGGACTATGATTTATGTCAGGTTTGAAATACGAGGTTAGAAGTTAGAGGTACGAAGTGAGAAGTTAAGTTCTGCCTTGCATCACCTCGTTACTCCGTCACCACATAATTTTTCCAAAATTCGCATTTTTTTATGTCTTGGTTCCTGACTCCTGGCTCCCTTTAAACCTCAAATATTTTTACTGCATCACAACTTTACTTTGGTCACCACATCACTTTTCCGAAATTCCCATTTTTTTAGTCTTGTTTCCTGACTCCTGGCTCTTTCTCTCAAGTCTCACATCTCACGTCTATCTTCTCACATCTCAATTCTAATGAAAAGTTAAACAACCTGCAAAGCTTTAATAAAACAATTAAATTTACGGAAGGAACGCCAAATTTCCAATACCGTTAAACAATGGAGATTGCATTTCAGTATAATTAAAAAATAATCAAACAATTATGGCAGAAGAATTTAGCTTCAGCTCAAAATATCTTTTACGGGCTATACAGGGAGATTATCATCCTTTTACTCCTAACTTTCTTACAATTAATGAAAACCGGGTGGAATTCGAACGCCGAAACTGGCATATGATCTCTGTAGACACAGAAACCCTGGATTTTCAGAATATTACTGGAATTACAGTCGATAAACACATTTTTGGGGCAACCTTAAATTTTAAAAGCACCGGATCTGATCCCATAATTGTACACGGTTTCGGAAAAAAAGATGCCGACCAAATTCGCCAACTCTGCATGGCCAATGTTATGGCAAATACGCAGAGAAGAACTTCCGATGCAATGTCTGACGCGCTCAAAAATTCCCGGGGCCCGCAAATAAGTGTAGCCGATGAACTTCAAAAGCTGAAAAACCTGGTGGATGCCGGCATCCTCACACAAACCGAATTTGAAGAACAAAAAGCAAAACTCCTTCGTTAATTCGGGATTTGTTAATTAGGGATTTGTTAATTGGAAGAACAAGATTTGAAATACTAAGTTAGAAGTACGAGTTAGAACTTTTTTCTCTTTATTCTTTTCTCTTTATTCTTTATTCTTTATTCTTCTCTCCTGACTCCTGGTTCCATTTTTTTGCGGCACGTAACTTGCTTAGATACAATAGCGGGATGCATTTAATTAAGTCACAGAAGATTTTTAAAGTGCGATCCCGATTCTTTTTAATAAATATTTAAGATCATGAAAATATTCAACGCAATTTTAACGTGTCTTGCAGTAGTGATGATTTCTTTTACCACCACCACAGTAAAAGCTCAGCAAAATAAGGAGAAAGAAAAAATTAAAATAGAGAAAGAAGATGGAAACCGACAAAAGGAATTAGCCTGGGATCAGGCAAAAGAGCATAGGGAAATGGCTCTTGCCGAAGCTGCCTGGCATAGGGAAAGGGCCAAAGCAGCAGCCGAACGCGAACGGGAATTAAGAAAAAATGCAAAGGAAGGAAACAGGGAATCTGCCAAATCTGAAAATGAGTTATACCGTGAAAGAGCCAAATCTGAAGCTGAATGGCATCGTGAACGCGCTAAAGAGGCTGCCGAAAGGGAGAGGGAAATAAGGAAAAATGAGTCTTCATGGACCAGGGAGAGAGCTAAAACTGAGACAGCATTGTACAAGGAACGAGCTAAGGCTGAGGCGCAGTGGTATGGTGAAAGAAGAAAAGAAGTTGCCACACAGGACCGCAATTTTTACAAGAATAATTCTAAACTGAATAAAAAATTAACCAGGGAAGAAGAAAAGCAGTATAAAGAAAATGCCAAAGAGGAAGTAGAATGGTATAATAAAAGAGCTGAGGAAGTAAACCAAAGAGAACACAAATATTCTAAGAAGGTAACCAAATCAGACAGAGAATATTCAAAGGCGACCAAAAACTCGCATAAAAAATTACCGGGTAAAAAGGCTAAAACTCATAACAAAGAAAAGTCTAAGCGTAAATAAGAACAAATTAAATACACTTTAAACCGGTTTTAAATATGTGTTTTTTAAACAAAAGATCTGCAATGAAAGTTGCGGATCTTTTGTTTATTATTATTTCATCGTTATAGGTTTGAAAAACTCCGTCTCCGAAAAACAAGGCCTTTAATATTCCACTTAAGATTTGCTCATGCTTCATTTTCTTTCTAAGAAGAAGGGAGTATTTCGGGAAAATCATTAAACATTTCTAACCTGCGTTAAAAATTTTCAAAATTTTAAGTTAAACGTCTGTACTTTAGCGAAATGAATCTTGATTTTGATTAAATTGCAAGGGAGTCCATGAGTTAAAAAACTAATGAAAGCACTTATAGTAGATGACGAGGTACTGGCCCGAAAAAGAATTTCGAACCTGCTCACTTCTGTCGAGCAAATTACAGTTATAGAGGAATGCTCCGAAGGAAAAACTGCTATTGCGAGGATCAATGAATTAAGGCCGGACCTCATTTTTTTGGATGTCAATATGAAGGATATGAACGGTTTTGAGGTATTGCAAAATGTACATTTAACTCCAAAACCTATAGTTGTATTCATTACAGCTTATGAAAATTATGCTATAGATGCTTTTGATTATGAAGCCTTTGATTTTATATTGAAGCCCTATCGGGATGAGCGTTTTTACAGGACCATAGACAAGTTGGTGAAACAATCACACAAGGAAATAGATCAGAATTTCGAAAAGAAGTTACAGGAATTTTTCAAATTGAACATTGGCGAAAAGAAAACACAAAAACCGGTAAGGATCCCCGTAAAACAAGGACACCGAACCATTTTGCTGGAAGCGGAAAACATCAAATATATATGTGCCTCAGGCTATTATGCCGAAATTTATACGGAAGAAAACAAATATCTGTTAAGGGAATCCCTGAATAATTTGATTGAATTGTTAGGGAAGAAAAACTTTATCAGAATTCATAGATCGGCTATCGTGAATATCAATTTTATAAAGGAAATCGTGCATTCAGAATTTTCTGAACTGGATGTTAGAATGAAGGACAATAAATTAATCAGGGTAAGTAAATCCAATAAAAAGGATCTGCTGCTTCTATTGGGTATGTAAAATGAATTTATTACGAATTCAAAAAAAGTATTTTGACGGCAAGCTTATCCTACTCTTGATGGGCTTCTACACCCTCTTTTATGTCTTTTATATCGCAAAAGTGCTCTATATGAGGGCTTTTATGGTTGAAGATGTCAAATATTCCATGACACACCTCATCTTAAACAGTTACCTCATAGACTGGATCGTGGTGATTGGTTATATGTCATTAATTGCAATGAGTACCAAGCGGCTTATTGTAAAAAAAGTGTCCTGGAGGAAAATTTTCTTTCTTCATCTCACACTTTCTTTAACCATTGGTTTGGTTATAAGGATCATGATAAATTTCCAAAATCTTATAACTGGGGTAATGAATATTTGGGAATTGAGTATAAGGGAAAACCTGAACAATTTTATGGCTGTGCTGGATCTCAATTTCCTTATTTATTTTGCGATGGTCTTTATAATTTACACCTATTACTATGTGAACCAGGTTAGGGAGGCTGAGGAAAGAAGAGGGCAATTGGAAACTCAGCTGGCAAATACCAGAATGAAAATGCTTACTTCCCAACTTCACCCACATTTTTTATTCAATACATTAAACAGCATTTCCAGTCTTATAGAAATAGACCCAAAAAGCGCCCGCGATACAATCGCCGATCTCAGTGATTTTTTAAGGGAAATATTATACCATAGCGATGAGAAGTTTATACCCCTTGAAAAGGAACTTGAGGTATTGGAATATTACATGAATATTGTAAAGATGCGGTTTTCAGATCATTTAATAATAGAAGAAGATATAGATCCCAAACTCAAGCCGTGTAAGATCCCTGCCATAATTCTTCAACCCATAATAGAAAACTCCATTAAATATGGATATTCCTATGATCACACCAAACTAACCATCAAAATTTCGGCCTACTGTGAAAAGAAATTTGTGGTAATGAAGGTTGAGAACAACGGAAAGCTGCTCACAGAAAATTTAAGTGCGCTCCTCAATAAAGGGGTAGGTTTATCTAATTTGAATGAACGACTGCTCAATTTATATGAGAACAAGCATATTCTTAGCATGCAGAATAAGGCCGATGGTTCAGGAGTAGTAACTTTAATAAAATTACCCCTAAATTGTTCCTGACCGGGTGGCTAACTTTCCTGGTCTATTTTATAATGTGTTTTGAGATTATTATTATTAACTTAGATTAGGATGAAATGTATTATTTTACATCTTCAGAATTTAAATCTCATTCCTTAAAAAATGAAAATGAAACTATTCGTTCCCGCCTTACCTGTATTTAACTCCTGTTCTCAAAAACTTCTCAGGAACCTATCAAAGAGGAAATCATTGTAACCGAAATTGCCTTCGCTAAAATGGCAAAGGAAGTTGGGCTGAAGGAAGCTTTTTTAGAGTTTGCGGCAGACATAGCTTTTGCAATCTTTGAAAGCATAAAAACATTAGGGAAATTTATTGAAATAAATTTCCCTAATGTTCAATTATCAGGATAGATATATTCCTTAGAATAACATTAATCACGCACCACAATATCCCTTCCCATTCTATCCGGAACAATTTTCACAATTTGAGACCTGTTCCCGTTCTTAATTTTAATTCGGTACAGCTCTTTATCTATTTGGTCACTTTTACCGCTTGCGGTATAGGTGTTCTTAACCATGTTCCAACCCTTATAATTTGTGTAAAGCTCTCTTCGAACATTCAATGGCAATGCTATATTCTTAAAGTTTTGTGCAGTTTCTTCCAAATCCCCGTCTTTGGAGAATTTAGCATTTAAATAGCCTTTATTTGTTGAAAAAGTAACCTGGTAAGATTCATAATGGGATTTTTGAGGGTCAATAGTTGGCTGTCCGTCTAAATAGGAAATGAAGCTTTTGATATCAAAATTTTCTTTCACAAAATTAATAGGGTTTTTACTGAATTCCCCGGCATAATTCTCATTAACCAAAACAGAATAATTGTCCAAATTTGAAACAACATCAGTTACAAAAGGCTCAAAAGTGACCTTGGTTTCTTTCAATTGAGTTACTTCCTGTGCCTTAACTGAAACAACCCAAAATAACAACAGCGAATAAATAATTACATTTTTCATGATAATTAGATTTAAATGATTATTAATTTTTCAATACTCTAAATTACCTGATTACCAGCGTTATAAAAGAGTAAATGATGTGAATCGCTTCATTTTGATAATTAATGTGTTATTTATTGAAGTAAAACGATTTTCCAAAATTCCTTCCATAAAAAATCCCAAAGCTTTTTCTGGTGGAGCATCAATATTTCTAAAATATGCTCATACCACCTTTTTCCCTGTTGAATCTCTTATATTTACTTTGGAATGAGTGCAAAAAAGTATTGCATTCAATTGGAGTCCGAACTGATCTTTGCACTAATTAAACTATAGAAAATGAAAGTAGCCGTATTTAGCACTAAAACTTATGACAAGGAGTACCTCGACAGGTTCAACATAAAAGCCAAACATAAATTGACATATTTTGAGACTTCGTTAAATTCCGGCACAACGAATTTAACATTGGGATTTGAGGCCGTATGTGTGTTTGTAAATGACAAAATTGACAGTAAAACCCTTGAAAAATTATCTGAAAATGGCATTAAAATAATTGCATTGCGATGTGCAGGTTTTAATAATGTGGATTTAGAAGCAGCAAGACAAAAAAACATTAAGGTTGTGAGGGTGCCAGCCTATTCCCCGCAAGCAGTTGCCGAACATGCCGTAGCGCTTATCCTGACCTTAAACAGAAAAACCCATAAGGCATTCAACAGGATTAGGGAAGGTAACTTTTCTCTGGAAAAACTAATAGGTTTCAATCTTTTCAAGAAGACCGTTGGAGTAATTGGAACCGGACAAATAGGCGCCATATTTTGCGAAATAATGCTGGGTTTTGGCTGCAAAGTTATTGCTTTTGATATTTATGAATCAAAGGATCTGAAAGCAAAAGGAGTTGAATATAAATCTTTTGATGAGATAATACATAATTCAGATATTATTTCCTTGCATTGCCCGCTTACTCCTGAAACTCATCATCTGTTCAACAAAAGTGTCTTTACAAAAATAAAAAAAGGAGCAATGCTCATTAATACCTGCAGAGGTGCTGTAATTAAAACATCAGACACTATTGAGGCATTAAAAAGCGGGAAATTAGGCTATTTGGGAATGGATGTTTACGAGCAGGAAGAAAATTTGTTTTTCAGGGATTTGTCAGAAAGCATTATTCAGGATGAGTTAATCCTGCAACTTATAAGTTTTCCCAATGTCTTGATCACTTCCCATCAGGGCTTTTTTACAAACGAAGCATTAGAGGAAATTGCGACAACCACCATCAAAAACCTGACAGATTTTGAAAGTGGTGCAGCTTTAGAAAATGAAGTAAAATTGAAAGGTTAAAAACTTAGATGTTCTATTAATTTGGGCAATCAAACAATTTGAAAGGCTATCTATCAAGCCAAATATGAATATTTTAAAATATTAGAACAAACTCATTTGACCGGTTTTATACTGGGCGTGCAGGTCAACATTTAATTTAGGAGTGCTTCTTTCGGAAAGATATTTTTTTCGGGCTATTTTAAATTGTTGATGTACCTGCTCTGCAATATTGCCGGTTCCTTTCATTCTTTTTCCAAATTCGCTGTCATTTAAATTTCCGGCATGACAATCCTGAATTTGATGCAGTACTTTTTCGGCCCTGTCCGGCAAGGTTTTTTTGATCCAGTCGGAAAATATCTCTCCAATGGCGCCGTTCAATCTAACCATCGTGTACCCCACGCTCAAGGCGCCTCTTTCGGATACCGCTTTTACCAAAGGCAAAATTTCGTGGCTGTTAATCCCCGGGATTATTGGTGCCATCATCACGCTTACCGGGATATTTTCTGAAGAAAGTTTTTCCAGGGTTTCCAATCGCTTTGTTACACTTGCCGTTCGCGGTTCCATCATTCGCCTAATTTCTTCATCCAAGGAAGTAATTGAGAGATTTACGTGGACTAAATTATCTGCTGCCAGTTCTTTTAAAATGTCAATATCCCGCTGTACCAAGGCATTTTTGGTGATAATTCCCACCGGATGTTTGTATTTTAAAAAGGCTTGTAATAGCCCTCTTGTTATTTGAAGATTTTTTTCTGTGGGCTGGTAGCAATCTGTATTTCCGGACAATACAATGGGAGCGGCCTGCCAGGTTTTACTTTGCAACTTTTTTTCAAGCAGTTCCACCGCATTTCTCTTCACCAGGATCTTTTGTTCAAAATCCAAACCGGCACTGTAACCCCAATATTCATGGGTATTTCGTGCATAACAGTAAACACATCCGTGTTCACAACCTTGGTAAGGATTCAGGGAAAATCCCATTCCTACATCGGGGCTGATGATTTTATTGACTATGGTTTTAGGAAAAGTTTCTATTAAAACTGTTTTGGATTTTTGGTTTAGCGCCGGGCTGCCGTCCGGTGCTACTTCTCCTTCCGCAGCGCAATAATTGAGGAATTCATCCCGGAAGCTATGAGTGTGGGCATCAAATTTATTGGTGACGTTCAGCTGCGCCCCTCTTCCCTTTAAATAATCTTTTGAACCTGACATATCACAAAAATATGGAATATTTCCATATTAAAGGAATTATTCCATATTTTTTATGTTTTGGATTCAAAATGGGTGGACAAATCCACAACAAAGGGACGGACAAATTGTCCGTCCCTACGATTCCCCCGGAAAATCGGCTTTGCGTTTGTTCAGGAATGCGGTGGTTCCCTCCTGAAAATCGGAGGTTCCAAAACATCTCCCGAATTCCTCAATTTCGATTTCAAAACCGTTCACCCCATCCTCAAAATTGGCATTTATCGACTTGATCGCTGAACTGATGGCCACTAGTGAATTTTTCATGATCTTATTGGCGAGATTTTCGGCAAAATCCAGAAGTTCTTCCTGAGTGGTTACGTGGTTTACCAGGTTGTATTGCAGGGCCTGATTGGCATCTATCATCCCGGCGGTCATGATCATTTCCATTGCCCGGCCTTTTCCCACCAGTTGCGGCAAACGTTGCGTGCCTCCATAACCTGGGATAACACCAAGAGAAACTTCCGGCAATCCCATTTTGGCATTTTCACTTGCAATTCTGAAATGTGCCGCCATCGCGAGTTCCAGTCCGCCGCCAAGGGCAAAACCGTTTACCGCGGCAATTACCGGTTTTGGAAAATTGGCTACATAATCGAATAATTTTGCCTGGCCTTCAGCTGCAAGTTGCTTTCCTTCTTTGGCAGAATAATCGGAAAATTCGCTGATATCGGCACCGGCAACAAATGCTTTTTCCCCGCTTCCGGTCATAATAATCACTTTCACATCAGGATCAGATTCGGCATTCTTAAAAGCCAGGTGCAATTCCTGGATAGTGTCTTTGTTTAAAGCGTTCAGTTTTGAAGGTCGGTTGATCGTAATTCTCAAGATTCCTTCTTCTTTTTCGGTTAAAATATTGTCGTAATTCATAATTATATTTTTAATGGATTCGCGTTGGTCATCCGGAGTGAAAATCATTATAATCCTTTATTTCTCCCTATTTTGGGCTTATTTTGGAAATCGTATGGTAAAGATAGTGCCTTTATTCCTTTTTGAGGTAAAGGTGATGCTTCCTCCATAGGTTTCAACCAGGTTTTTCACCATTGCAAGGCCCAGCCCCATTCCACTGGATTTGGTGGTAAACTTAGGCTCAAAAACCCTTTCCTTATTTTCTTCGGTTATTCCTATCCCGTTATCGGAAACCGAAATGCAAACATCGGTTTCTTCCTCTTCCACTCTTACCAGGATACGCGGGTTTTCGACATCCTCAAGTGCCTGTGTGGCATTCTTGACGAGATTGGTCACCACCCGGATAAGTTGGGTCCTGTCAAATTTTGCCAAAATCTCTTCTTTTTCAGAAGTGAACAAAATATAATCTTCATTGAAAATATCCAGTGCCAGTTTTACAATTTTGGGAACATTTAAAATTTCATTTTGCTGGGCCGGCATTTTAGCGAAATTTGAAAAGGCAGAAGCAATGGTACTCATGGTATCAATTTGATAGATCAGTGAATTGCTGTATTCTTCCACTTTTTTGCGAATATCCGGATCATTGGGATCAAAATTTCTCTGAAAGCTCTGTACACTCAACCTCATTGGGGTAAGCGGGTTTTTAATCTCGTGCGCCACCTGCTTGGCCATCTCGCGCCAGGCCTGCTCACGCTCTCCTGTTGCCAGTTTCACGGCGCTTTCCTCCAACTCGTCTATCATAGAGTTATAGGCCGATACCAGGGCGTAGATCTCTTCGGAAGCATTCTCGATCTCAATTTTTTGATTGCGTTTATCAAGCCGGGTTTGAATGATCTTTTCGGAAATGATATTCAGGGATTTTATGATGTATTTCGAGAGAAAATAAGACAATGAAATGGCTATTAAAAGCATGAAAAGATAGACTTCCCCCAATTTGAATAAAAATTCGTTGAGGTCTTTCCGAAGCATTTGGTCGTCCTGTAAATAAGGCAAATACAGGATGGCAAGAGGCTTGAATGTATTGTCGGTGATATAAGTATAGGACGATTGGAATTTCTGGCCGTTAACCTCCGATCTCTTGAGGTATCGCTTTTTGCGGGAAGCTTCCAGTTCTTTCAAAATATGTGAAGGAATCTGAACATTGGTGGTATCCCTGAAAAAAGATTCGCTGGATTTAATAAGCAACTTCCCGTTCAGATCATAAATAAAGAGTTGCATTTCATGCACCTGGGAAATTTCATAGATCTTGCCCCTTTCCTTTAGAATTACGGCCATGTTTTCAGTATTCACAACGTGAGTTGTGCTTGCAAGTACAAACTTGATATTTTCCCTGATAGCCTGTTCCTTGCGTTCCAGGCGCTCCCTGTGATAATTCTCAGATTCTTTTTTATACTGAAAAACAGTAACCCCCGCAATTAATATGGAAGCCCCCAATACCAGTAAAATCATGGAAATAAAAATACGATTCCTTAAAGAGAGTTTCAAAAGCTTCATATAATTTATGAGTGGTTTTGCTAAAATAATCAATTATCACACCATATCAGGCATTATCATAGATGGGATCTTTTAAACCTATGCGTTGTTACAATAATTAAAATCCTTCCAAGATAACCAATTGAAAATTTTTTCATCAGCATAATTTTATCCCCCGGAAGTTTTCAAGTGCGCCCGAATTTCCCGGTTAAGGAAAAAGCCGGTAACAATGGTTGCAAGAACATCGGCCAGCGGAAATGATATCCAGACCCCAATTTCACCAAAATACTTTGGAAGGATCAACACCAGCGGAATAAAAAAGAAACCTTGCCTTGACAAGGTCAATAATAAAGCAGGTACGGCTTTCCCAATTGCCTGGAAATAAGCCGAGCCTATTAGTTGTAAAGCTATAATAGGAGTGGCCGCAAAAACCCAACGCATGGCATGTGGGGTTTCTGCAATTATTTTTGGGTTGTTTGTGAATATGCTCACAATATCCTCAGAGAAAAACATAATCCCGGCAAAGACTATTAAGGCCAAAACACTGGCATATAAAATGGCTGTATTGATGCTTTTCCGAACGCGATGCCATTGTTGGGCCCCGTAATTATAACCTGCAATTGGCAAAAATCCCTGGGTTACCCCTAATATTGGAAATAAGGCAAACATGAGCATTCTACCAATAATTGCGTATACGGTTACAGAGTCTTCTCCTCCCAAATGGAACATTATATTGTTCATCAGTAAATAAGTAACACTCACCACGGCCTGCCTTGCAAGGGTGACAAAACCCAAAGAAGATGTTTCTTTCAAAATGGACAAATCGAACCGGAAATGTATCCAGTTGATCTTTAAATCTGAATTTTTTGAAAGAAAGAACCAGAGCACATAGGCGAAACATAACAAATAGGAAATAGTCGTGGCCCAGGCCGCGCCCAGCATTCCCATATCCATCTCAATAATTAAAATGTAATCCAGAACCAAATTCCCTACCGAAGGAATGATCATAGCGATCATTGCGAATTTGGGTTTACCTTCAGCCCTTATCACGGTATTCCCCATCATACAAAGCGCCAGGAACGGAACCCCGTAAAGGACTACCGTGTAATAAATTTTTGCGGGTTCAAAAATATCCCCTTTTCCGCCAAAAGCAGGAATTATGGAATTGACAAATATCAATCCAATACTCGCAAGCAGGCTGGTTAGAATGAGGGTAAGGCTGATTTGATTTCCGAAAGTTTTGAGTGCCTTTTCATTTTTTCCCGAACCAAGTGCCCTGGAAATAATCGAGGAACCGCCAATCCCAATTGCAATTCCCAAAGCAGCGATAAAAAATGAAACCGGCAAAACCACATTGATGGCGGCTATAGCAATAGAACCTATCCAGTTTCCAACAAAAATGGTGTCTATAAGGATATTGAGCGACATCACAAGGATCCCAATAGATGCCGGAACCGCCTGCCTGATCAGCAATTTCCCAATAGGTTCACTGCCCAGCGCCGCTGAATTTAAATTTGCCATTATGCCTCAACCTCCTTCGAAAAAGCCCACTCGTCTATCCAACGGGAAAGAACTTTTACCCAGTCTTCCCTGTCGTTAAGACAAGGAACAACGGTGAATTTTTTCCCGCCAACCTCGTGAAAGATCTCTTCCCCTTCCATTGCAATTTCTTCCAAAGTTTCAAGGCAATCACTTACAAATGCAGGGGTTACAATGGCAAGGTTTTTCATGCCCTGCTTTCCGAAACGCTCTATGGTCCTGTCGGTATAAGGCTGCAACCACGGATCAAAACCTAATCTCGACTGAAATGAAACGCTGTATTCATTTTCTTTAAGCCCCATATATTCAGCCACCAAACGTGTGGTTTCATAACATTGGTGCCTGTAGCAAAACTGATGCGCTTCAGAAGAGGTTTTACAACAACTGCCATCTATCTGGCAGTGAGATTTTGTTATATCGCTTTTCCTGATATGCCGCTCGGGAACGCCATGATAGGAAAACAAAATGTGCTGATATTCGACATTTTTTAAGTTCTCTTTAATACTCTCTGCCAATACACTTACATAATCCGGGTGGTTATAAAAGGCAGGAATTGAAGTAAAGCTCATTTCAGGAAAAAATTCCTTGCGCAACTCTTCTGCCAACACCAAAATAGTTTCGGTAGTTGCCATGGCAAATTGCGGATAGAGGGGAAATATCAAAACTTCATCTACTCCCTGGTCATGCAATTCCTGTAAACCCGATTTAATATTCGGAGTTCCATATCTCATTGCCAGGACAACAGGAACCGAGGTGATCTCATCAATTTTATCCCGCAATCTTTTGGAAAGTACAATTAATGGCGAACCTTCTTCCCACCAAATTCTTTGATATGCGGCGGCAGATTGTTTGGGGCGGGTATTCAAAATGATTCCTTTTACCAAAATTGTTCTCGCCCAGAGTGGAACATCGATCACCCTTTCATCCATCAAAAATTCACCCAAATATTTCTTTACGTCTTTAGGGTTTGTGCTATCCGGGGAACCCAGATTAACAAGCAGTACGCCTTTACTCATAATTTTTTCTTTTCAAAAACAAAAATAATACTAATAATTAGAAAGAAAGAATTCCTATTATTATTCTTTTCTATTGCGCCTATTGCAGTTTAGAACAAGCTTTCATTTTTTTTATCCAGGGCAAACAAAATGCATTGCAACAAATGCTTCTGAAAAGCTGGTTCTGAATAGGATTCTTCAGTATGTCCGCCACCTGTATAAATAGACTTTCCTCCGCCTTTTAATTCCCTGTACCATGCAATAGGATGATTTTTGCCGTTTTCGCCACCTTCATAAGAAGTTTCATCCAAACTAAGCAACACGTTTATTTTTGGGTTGATTTCCTTTAAATTGTACCATTCATCTGTTCTTGTCCAGATTTTTGGCAAATGGGCTACCGTAGGATGTTTTGGTTTTTCAACTATTACTTTGGCTTCCTGTATTTTGGGATGGCTCAAAAAATAGGCTCCCACCAGTTCGCCATACCATTTCCAGTCGTATTCGGTATCTGTTGCTGCATGGATTCCGAAAAAATTCCCGCCTTTATTCATATAATCCTCGAAAGCGTTTTGCTGCTTTTCGTCAAGCACATTTCCTGTTGTGCTAAGAAATATGACCAATTGATATTTTTTTAGGTTATTTTCTGAAAACTGACCGGCATCATCAGTTTCAGTAACTTTAAAGTGATTGAGTTCCCCCAGGTTTTTTATTGTTGCTATTCCGGTTGGGATAGATTCATGATGATAACCTTCGGTTTTATGAAAAACCAAAACCTGGTTTTTCTGTGCTGCCATCGGCAAAACATTCAGAAAGAATACTCCTGAAAATACTAGTGTGAAAAACAATTTCATAATTGTGGAATTTAATTTGCAGAAGGTAAGGACATTATATATTTTTTGGGAGTAGTACCAAATTTCTTTTTAAATGCCGCGATAAAATGACTGGAGGTGCTGTACCCCACCTTTAAGCCCACTTCATTTACATTATATTCTCCCGAGTCCAAAAGTTTACGAGCATATTCCATTTTATAATCAAATAGGAAACTATAAACAGAATCCCCGTAAATTTGTTTAAAACCATCTTTTAATCGTTTCAAACTCAACCCAATTTCAGTGGCCAATTCCTGCAGGGATGGCGGCTCAGCCATTCTTGAGATCACCAGGTCTTTCGCTTTTCTTATTTTTAAAACATTTTGCTCATCAACCAAAAAAGGACATTGCGCAATATTGGCATCTTCTGTGCGATTAAAATTCAGGCTGAGCAATTCATATGCCTTGGCCTTAAAATACAAGGCTTTAACTGTTGGCATCAGGTTAAAATTCATCAACTGATTTAAAACTATAGCCATGGAAGGCGAAATATTGCCATCCTTATAATATTTTTTGTCACGGTTCTCAATGCTTAAAAATGGAATATATCCCGATTCCTGGGAAAACATGGAATGAAACTTTTTTATCGAGATCACCAGGGAGATTATCCAGGATTTAGGCTCAAGTTCCAAATTGAGCGGTAAATCCTGTTTTGGATTATAAAGTAAGAGGGAATGTTCTTCTTCCAGCGGCAATTGATAATTGCCGCTATTGAATAAAAATTTACCGCTTCCCTTAACACAAAAATAAAATTGAATATAACTGTGGTCAATATTCCGTGTGAATTTCTTGGGCTCTTCTTCTTCATTCTGAAACTTCAAAATACAAAAACCATCCTCAATTTCCGTTCTATCAACAAACCCTCCAGCGATATTTTCTTTTTCTGAATCCATAGTATTATTTTTATTTTATTTAGAACGAGTCTAAACAAAAGGTTTTAAAACCCCTTATATCACTACAAAAGTAAGCTTTTTCCCAAAACCTATATCCAAAATATGATAATTATCAGTTAACGACACATTTAGTACTTTGAGGGTTGTATTTTAATATAACAATATCATACTTTTGTTTAAGCATCAAACAGATTCATGGAAAATTATCATATATCTAAAGGAAAACATTTTTACACAATCGGCTTGAGTTACAAAAAAGCTGAGGCAACCGTAAGAGGTCATTTCAGCTTAACAGAAGAAGGCAAGCTCAATTTGTTGGAAAAAGCCAAAAATGACGGGATTGACGGGATAATTGTTACATCCACATGTAACCGTACCGAAATTTACGGTTTCGCACAACATCCCTTCCAACTTATTAAATTGCTTTGTGAATTTACAAAGGGAACAGTAGAGGAATTTGAAAAAGTAGCCTATGTCTACAAGAACAAAGCTGCTATTTCTCATATGTTTCATGTAGGATCCGGACTTGACAGCCAGATTTTGGGAGATTTCGAGATCATCTGTCAGTTAAAAAAGGCTTTTGTCCTTTCTAAAAGTGTGGGTGTTGCCAATCCTTTCCTGGAACGATTGGTAAATGCAGTAATACAATCAAGCAAACGTATTAAAAACGAAACTCAAATTTCATCTGGGGCAACTTCGGTAAGTTTTGCTTCAGTACAATATATTCTAAAAGAGGTTGCAAACATCTCCAACAAAAATATTTTGCTCTTCGGAACCGGAAAAATTGGCCGGAATACCTGTGAAAATTTGGTGAAACATACCAAAAACAACAATATTACCCTGATTAACCGCACCAAAGACAAGGCAGAAAAAATTGCCGGAAAATTTAACCTGACCGTTAAGGATTATGCCGATCTACAATCGGAATTACTTCAGGCCGATGTTTTAGTTGTGGCCACAGGAGCTCAAAACCCGACCATTTCCAAAGAACTGATCTACTCCAAAAAGGAATTGTTGATCCTGGATCTTTCCATTCCAAAAAATGTTGCAGATGATGTTATGGAACTGGAAAATGTAACAGTGGTTCATTTAGATCAACTTTCTCAAATAACTGATGATACTTTAGAACGCAGAAAACTATTTATTCCTCAGGCACATGAAATTATTGCCGAAGTGGAAGGTGATTTCAACAAATGGTTGGAAACCCGTAAATTTGCTCCTACCATTAAGGCCTTAAAAAATAAGTTGGGAACCATGAAGGATGAGGAATTGGATTATCAAAGCCGTAAAATATCAAATTTTAACCAGGAACAGGCTGAAATTATAAGCAACAGGATCATTCAAAAAATTATGAACCAGTTTGCTAACCACCTTAAAGATGATTCCAATACTGCTGACGAAAGCCTGGAATTTATTCAGAAAGTCTTTCAACTGGAAGAAACGGCCAAATGAGTAAAGTTATAAGAATTGGCACCCGTGATAGTCAATTGGCACTTTGGCAGGCTAAAACCGTACAAGCTGCCCTTGAAAAATTAGGACATACAACAAAATTGGTTCCCGTTAAATCTACCGGAGACCTGAATTTAGATCAGCCACTATACGAAATGGGAATTACGGGGATTTTCACCAAAACCCTGGATATTGCCATGCTTACCGATACAATAGACATTGCAGTTCACTCCATGAAAGATGTTCCCACGGTTTTACCAAAGGGAATTGTAGAGGCAGCCGTATTAAAACGCGCCACTTCAAAAGATATCCTGCTCCATAAAGGACTCGATTTTCTGGATTCGGAAGGAGTTATTGCTACCGGAAGCCTTCGCAGAAAAGCACAATGGTTATTTAAATACCCTAAACACACCGTGGTGGATTTACGTGGAAACGTTGTCACGCGGATGCAAAAACTGAAAGAGAAAGATTGGAACGGCGCAATTTTCGCTGCAGCCGGACTTCAACGCATTGAGCTTACCCCAAAAAATCATATCAATTTAGACTGGATGCTTCCCGCTCCCGCCCAAGGTGCTATGCTTATAGTTGCCAAAGAAAACGATGCATTTTGCAGAGATATTTTACAGACATTAAACCATACCGAATCGAATCTTTGCGTTCAAATTGAACGTGAATTTTTGAAGTTCCTTGAAGGCGGTTGTACAGCACCAATTGGAGCACTCGCAACAATTAAAGACGACACCCTTAATTTCAAAGGTGTTTTATTCAGCCTGGATGGGAAACAAAAAATTGACGTTGAAAAAAATGTCCCTCTTGCCGAAATAAAATCCATTGGAAGAAAATGTGCAGAGGAAGTATTACAAAACGGCGGCGTTAAATTAATGAAAGAGATAAAAGAGCTCTTAATTAAGTAAAATATGTCCACCGTCCTCTCTACCAAAAAACTTTCCCTAAGTCAAAAACAATTATTGCTGAATGCCGGAATCGGATTGGTGGAATACGATGCTATCCAAATTGAATTTATCGATTTTAAAACAGATAACCGTGCTTTTAAAAATGCTGTTATAACCAGCAAGAATACTGCTAAAGCCATTCTTAAGAAGGATCTGAAAATCGAAAACTGTTTCTGTGTAGGCGAAAAAACTGCCTCTTTTCTCAAGGAAAATAATTTTAATATTGCTGAAATTGCCGATTATGGCGTTAATTTGGCTCAAATTATCGTCGGGGAATATCCGAAGGAAAATTTCGTTTTTTTCTGCGGAAATGAACGCCGTGAGGAATTACCTGCCATTTTAAAGAAAAATAACGTTAATTTTGATGAAATTGAAGTCTATAAAACCAACTTAAAACCCAAACAATTTGAGCGTGAATTTGAGGGAATCCTGTTTTTTAGTCCAAGCGGTGTAAAAAGTTTTGTTTCCAAAAATAAATTGAACAAGAGCATTGCATTTTGTATTGGAAGCACAACAGCTTCAGAAGCAAAAAAACATACAAGTAATATAGTTATCGCGAACAAGCCCAGTATAGAGAATGTAATTGTGCAGGCGGTAAAAATATTTTAAATAAATAAGTCACTAAAAGGTCTAAAGGCCTTTTCAGCAACAAAAGAACCAAAATGATAAAAAACGATTTATTTTTAAAAGCATTAAGAGGAGAATCAGTAGAACGTCCACCGGTTTGGATGATGCGACAAGCAGGAAGATTTCTTCCGGATTTTATGAAGTTGAGGGATAAATACGATTTCTTTACTCGTTGCCGCACCCCGGAGCTCGCTACGGAAATCACTATAATGCCAATAAAACAAATAGGCACGGATGCCGCAATTTTGTTCAGCGATATTCTGGTAGTTCCCCAGGCCATGAATATTGAAGTTGAAATGAAACCAGGTCTTGGTCCATGGTTGCCAAATCCGATCCGTACCAGCAAAGATGTTGAAAATGTTATTGTTCCGGATATTGAGGAAACCCTGGGTTATGTTCTGGAGGCGGTAAAAATGACCAAGGAACAATTAAATGGGGAAGTTCCATTGATAGGTTTTGCAGGTTCTCCCTGGACCATTCTGTGTTATGCAGTACAGGGACAAGGCTCAAAAAATTTCGATATCGCTAAAAAATTCTGTTTTACAAATCCGGTTGCAGCCCACACCTTATTGCAAAAAATAACCGACACCACCATTGCCTATTTAAGGGCTAAGGTTGTTGCTGGTGTAGATGCTGTCCAGGTTTTTGATTCCTGGGGAGGAATGCTTTCCCCGGTAGATTACCAGGAATTTTCATGGAAATATATTCAACAGATCATCGATGCATTAAAAGATGAAACCCCGGTAATTGCTTTTGGAAAAGGCTGTTGGTTTGCCCTGGACGAAATGTCAAAATCTGGCGCTATGGCTCTTGGCGTGGATTGGACCTGTTCTCCAAAAAACGCACGTTATTTAACCGGTGGAAAAATCACTTTACAAGGGAATATGGATCCTGCCAGGCTTTATTCAAGTCCGGCAGACATCAAAAAAATCGTTCATAACATGATCGATGAATTTGGGAAAGACAGGTACATCGTCAACCTTGGGCACGGGATTTTACCGGATATTCCAGTTAAAAATGCCCAGGCTTTTGTAGACGCCGTAAAGGACTATTCACAAAAATAATATCGGCTTATGTTGAGCAAGGGACTCAAAGATGAAGAAAAAGAAAAAATAAGTGAGCTCTTCGATTCAATGCTCCTGCTCGATTTTGTCCCCGATTTATGGAAAAAAGAACAACGCCAAAAGCTAAGTGACAATCTTAAAAAGATATTGGACCTCACTTTAGACGATGTTGAAAATCAAAGCACTGAAGTTTTACTGGCAAAATTGAAATCTGCCGATTTTGAATTTTCTCATTATGAGCAATTTGCCGATTTACTTTTAAAATCCCTCCCTTTTGAAGCGGAAGGCCGGCAATCAATGCTTGCAAAAAAAGCCGTTGCTGTTTATGAAACCGCACAACAGGAAAGCAAAATGTTTTCCTTCGGGCTAATTCAAAAAATAAACAAGGCCAAGGCGCTACTTTAAATGAAAAATAAATTTTATCAATACATACTTAATTTACAAGACCAAATAACTGCCGGTCTGGAAAAGGTTGATGGAGAAGCAAAATTCCGGGAAGACCTTTGGGAACGCCCTGAAGGCGGTGGTGGAAGAACACGCGTAATTGAAAACGGAGCTGTTTTTGAAAAAGGCGGGGTAAATATTTCTGAAGTCCACGGCCCACTTCCTCCCTCAATGCAACAATATTTCAAGGTTGGGGAAGTCGATTTTTTTGCCTGTGGCCTGAGTTTGGTGCTTCATCCAAAAAATCCAATGGTGCCTACCGTTCATGCAAACTGGCGCTATTTTGAAATGTATGACAAACAGGGAAATACCATAGACCAATGGTTTGGCGGCGGACAGGATTTAACACCTTATTATCTCTTTGAAGAGGATGCAATTCATTTCCATCAAATCTGCAAAAACGCCTGCGATAAGCACGATCCGGATTTCTACGGGAAATACAAAATGAAATGTGACGAATACTTTTGGAACGAACACCGGGAAGAAGCCCGTGGAATAGGAGGTTTATTCTTCGATTACCTAAAAGCTTCGGATAAAATGACCGTGGAAGATTGGTATAATTTTGTAACCGAAATAGGCAATAGCTTTTTAGGGTCTTATGTTCCAATTGCAGAAAAAAGAAAGAACATCGCTTATTCCAAAGAACAACGCGAATGGCAGGAGATACGCCGCGGCCGTTATGTGGAATTCAATCTGGTGCACGATAAAGGCACACTTTTCGGATTAAAGACCAACGGGAGAATAGAGAGTATTTTGATGAGTTTACCTCCACATGTTCAATGGAAATATGACCATCATCCCGAAAAAGGAAGTGAAGAGGAAAAGTTGTTGGAGGTGTTGAAACATCCGAAGAACTGGATAGAATAGAAAATTGCGTAAAGAGAACTATTAATCGAAAAATTAAATAATATGTATCCATTAAGAAGAAACAGAAGATTGCGAACTACAGAAGCGGTCAGATCATTGGTTCGGGAAACAATTATCACCCCAAACGATTTTTTGATGCCGATATTTGTGGTTGAAGGAAAAAACATAAAAGAAGAAATAGCCTCCATGCCGGATTGTTTTCGGTTTAGCCTTGACCTTTTGGAAAAAGAGGTGAAGGAGATTTGGGCTTTGGGAATAAAATCGGTGTTGTTATTTGTTAAGGTTCCCGAAAATTTAAAAGACAATGCGGGAACTGAAGCAATAAATCCCGAGGGATTAATGCAACGCGCGGTAAAGGCCGTTAAAAACGCCGTGCCGGAAATGCTGGTGATGACAGATGTTGCACTGGATCCTTATTCTTCTTTTGGACATGATGGAATTGTGAGTGAAGGAAAAATATTAAATGACGATACCACGGCTATTTTAGCCGAAATGGCTCTGTCTCACGCCCAGGCCGGAGCCGATTTTGTGGCTCCCAGCGATATGATGGACGGCAGGATCTTTGAAATAAGAAGCCTGTTGGAAGATGAAGGTTTTTACGATACCGGAATTATGAGTTACAGCGCGAAATACGCCTCGGCCTTCTACGGGCCATTTCGAAGTGCCTTGGGATCAGCCCCGGGTTTTGGCGATAAAAAGACCTATCAAATGGACCCATCCAATCGCGATGAAGCGGTGAGGGAAACTTTAATGGATATTGACGAAGGCGCCGATATTGTAATGGTAAAACCGGGCTTATGCTACCTGGATATTGTTCGTGATATCAAAAACGTGGTAAATGTTCCGGTAGCAGTTTACCAGGTAAGTGGCGAATATGCGATGATCAAGGCTGCAGCGGAAAAAGGCTGGTTAGACCACGATGCCGTTGTTTTGGAGCAACTCACCGCCATAAAACGCGCCGGCGCGAATATAATAGCTACCTATTTTGCCAAAGACGCGGTCAAACTGATCTCTTAAAAAAGAAGTCTTCTAAACATTCAAACCTCACAGGTCTTTGAGACCTGTGAGGTTTTTTTATAGTCTGGCGAGGTCTTTTTTTAAATTCAAATAAATAATTGTTTGTTAAAATCTAACAAATTATTTGCTTTCTGCATACATTTGAACTGTGAAATTCAAAAAGATAAATAGTATCATTCCTTTTTTGCTGCTGGCATTTTTTAGTGCTTTCGGCAATAATGCTATTTCTGTCCCGGCGGTTTACAACAATTTAAATGCCCGGGATTTTGATTATTTACAGGCCGACCAGAATACACATGCGATATTCTTTAAGGAAATATCTTCCATCAGCCTTTTCCAGATCGAACCGGAAACCAACTCCGGAAATACAGACTGTGACTTAGGAAAAAATTCTTCTGACCTTCTAATAAATCATGTTCCGGAAAACAGCAATTCCTGGACCTATCTTCAGGATAAAAGAGATCTCCTGGAACATCAAATCTTTCCATTTCATTTTTTTTGGTGATAAATCCGTTTTAAAAAACAGGATTTCAGCAGGGCTTTTATAAAAAGTCCAATACTGTTGTACGCTTAAAATTTCAGTAATCCTGAAAATTTTTCAGCATAAAAAAATCAATTCACTTAAAATTCAGAAAAAATGGATTTCAAATCAGTCGCTATCGGCATTGCATTAATTTTATTGTTCATTGTCCCAATCATTTATATGATCTACAGGCAATCAACCAAAGACAAAAGACGTTTACAAAAATTAAAAAACCTGGGCACTCAAAACCAAATGACACTTGATCATTTTGAGTTGTCAAATTCCCTTTTATTGGGATTGGATTCTTCATCCAAAAAATTGATCATAGTAGAACCTCAAAATGCCATGGAGTTTGACGTAATTGACCTCAGCAAAATTGATGTAAGCGCAATTTCAAAAAAGAGTCACGTCGAAAAAAATAAACATACCGGAAAGGAACCCTTAATTCGGGTTTGTTTGGAATTAATAAAGAACCATCCGAAGCAAAAAGTTACCGAAATTGTTTTTTACGACGAAGATGACGAGACAAATATGGATGCAGATGTTCAACTTGTTCTTGCAAATAAATGGGATAAACTTATAAGGATGAACCTTTCGGCATAAAAGCATTAAATATATGGAAGCTGTTGCCTGGTGTTAAAACCGGCAACAGCTTTTTTTGTTCTCTTTAAGTCGATAATCGGAATTAAGCTGCCAACTATTTTAAGTAACTTTACACTTCTTCGAAATATATTCAAATGAAAAAAATAACGTTCCTGCTGGCCTTTCTATGTGCTGGCTTCTTGTATGCACAAAAAACTATGACACCTGAACTTTTATGGCAGGTGAAAAAAGTTAGCCCGATAGGCGTTTCCGCTATTGGAAAAGAATTGTTCTATAAAGTTTCCACTCCAAATGTGGAAGAAAACAATTTTGATTCCAAGTATTATAAAATGCCTATAACAGGCGGAAACTTCACTGAAATTTCAAAAGACGAAGCAAAAGTAACCGATAAAAATCTTTCGCCAAGCGGACAATATCTTTTGATGAACAAACCTGTTCAAGTGAAAGACGTTGCGGGAAAAGATATTTATAATGATCTTCCAAAAAGTGATGCCTATGTTTATACTTCACTGGACTACCGCCATTGGGACACTTGGAACGACGGAAGTTACAGCCACGTTTTTTATAAAGATGTAAAATCCGGTGCTGAAACAGACATCACCCCACAACAACCTTATTATACCCCGCAAGCCCCTTTTGGCGGCGACGAGGATTACATCTGGGGGGCGAAAGGCGAAAATATCTATTACGTAAGTAAGAAATTGGCGGGAACAGATTATGCCGTGAGCACCAATACCGACATTTATAAATTTGACCTTGCCAGTAAGCAGACCGAAAACATTACTGAAGAAAACAAAGGTTATGACACCCATCCAGCTTTTTCAAAAGAAGGAACTTTAGCTTGGTTACAAATGGTGACTGAAGGTTATGAAGCTGATAAAAATGATATTGTTGTGCTTCAAGCTGGTGTTAAACAAAACCTTACCTCACAATGGGATGGAACCGTGAATGGTTTTATCTGGGGAAGCAACAGTAAAGACATTTATTTCACCGCTCCAATTGATGGCACCATTCAGA
>Ga0307487_1000123_pt1 | contig 61361 bp, 46 predicted proteins | sample CBIW12metaG_FD_203665 | JGI IMG/M metagenome (GOLD analysis project Ga0307487, IMG submission 203665) | Sea-ice brine microbial communities from Beaufort Sea near Barrow, Alaska, United States - CBIW 1.2 | ecosystem: Environmental > Aquatic > Marine > Coastal | place: USA: Alaska | collected... | reverse complement strand
CCTTTCACGTTGGCACACTGCTGTTCGCCGGCGCCTACCTGGTATTTCTGTCGGTTGCCGGCTACTACATCAAAACCGTGGGCGGTAACTGGGGCGACGCCCTGCGCATACTGTTCTTCACCCTGGCGCTGGTGTTCCTGGTTATCCTGCTGCTATCGCGCCGGCTGCGGGCCCGCCTGATGGTTGCCATCAGCCAGAACTTTTTTGACTACAAGTACGACTACCGCAATGAATGGCTAAAAATGACCAAAGAGCTGGCCAACCTGTCCGACTCGCCATCCCTGCCGGAACGGGTTATCCGCATTCTGGCCGACCTGGTGGAAAGCAACACCGGCGCCATCTGGTTGCAAGACGACCAGAACCACTACCAGTTAAAAGCCACCATCAACATGAGTTTCGATCGTCACACCCTGATTGATCCCAATGACGACCTGGTGCGCTATTTTCGCGATAAGGAATGGATCATAGACCTGAACGCCTATAAGGCAGACCCGGTTGCCTACGACTTATTAGAAGTACCCGACATTCTCAGCCAATGCCCCAATGGCTGGCTAATTATCCCGGTGTATTCAGGCAATGAGCTTTACGGCATGGCATTAATCGGCGCGCCCCTCACCCAGGTAGAACTGAACTGGGAGAACTTCGATTTAATCCGCGTGGTTGCACGCCAAACCGGCAACCTGTTGGCACAAGCCGATGCCCAAAGCGCACTCACCCGGGCCATGCAATTTGAAGCCGTTAGCAAAGCGTCTGCCTTCATGCTGCACGATTTGAAAACTGTGATCGCGCAGCTGTCCCTGCTGGTCAAAAACGCGCCAAGGCACCGCGACAACCCGGCGTTTATTGACGACATGATTCAAACCACAGACCACGCGGTGAACAAAATGTCGAACCTGCTCACCCACATCCAAAAGCCCCAAAACAGCCAAGGGCAAACCGCAGAAATGATCAACCTGACAGACGTACTCCGTAGCGCCTTAGCCGACGCCAGCAGACGCAATCCGCAACCGCATTTTGATTACCGAAACGGCGACGTGTGGATAAGGGCAGACGCCGAGCAGCTGGGTACCGTGGTGGGCCATTTGCTGCGCAACGCCCAGGAAGCCACGCCGCCAGACGGCGACATTGCTGTGACTTTAAAAGTCGCCCGCGGAACCGCCGTGGTGTTTATTCAGGATTCCGGCAGCGGCATGACCGAAGAATTCATCCGCAACCGCCTGTTCAAGCCATTCGAAAGCACCAAGGGGCTGACAGGTATGGGCATAGGGGTTTACCAAACCCGGGAATACTTGCTGGAGCTTGGTGGAAGCATTGATGTCACCAGCGAACCGGGCCTAGGCTCGTGTTTTTCAATGCGCCTACCGCTCGCCGACGCCGCAGCTTCAACTGCAACCACAACCGCAACCGCAACCGCAACGAAAGAAACTCAGTCAAATCAATAGAAATACGACGCCACATAATACATGTCGATGCAAAAGCAAGAATTGGCACACACAACCGTTGCAAAATGCGGGCTTTGAGTTAAGACTTCAAAATATAGACACACGCGTTAACAAGGAACGAACAAACCCGTGACAAGACAATTACTGATTGTAGAGGACGACCCGGGTCTGCAAAGCCAGATGCGCTGGTGCTTCACCGACGACCTGCAAGTGTCAGTTGCCGCCGACCGCGAAACCGCCCTTGCCCTGCTGCGACGACTGGAACCTGAAGTGGTAACCCTAGACCTGGGCCTGCCGCCAGACCCCGGCGGAAGCACCGAAGGCTTCGCCCTGCTGGAAGACATATTACGCCTGGCACCGATGACCAAAGTGATAGTGGTGACCGGGCGTGAAGAAAAAGAAAACGCCGTAAAAGCCATCGGTATGGGCGCCGCCGACTTCTACCAGAAACCGGTAGACGCTGACATTCTCGGCTTTGTGGTTAACCGGGCGTTCCGCCTGGCCGAACTGGAAAAAGAAAACCTCGAACTGGCCAACCGCGACGTCACCAGCGTGAAAGGCATTATCGCGGCCAGCCCGCAAATGCTGGCGGTGTGTCGCACTCTTGAAAAGGTTGCCCCTACCGACATTACTACCTTGATCAACGGCGAAACCGGCACCGGCAAAGAAGTACTGGCCCGGGCCCTGCATGATCTAAGCCCGCGGGCAAACATGCCCTTCGCCGCCATCAACTGCGCGGCCATTCCAGATAACCTGCTGGAAAGCGAGTTGTTCGGCTATGAAAAAGGCGCATTCACCGGCGCCACCCAAAGCAAAAAAGGCAAAATTGAAAGCGCCAACGGCGGCACCCTGTTTCTGGATGAAATCGGCGACATGCCCATGGCGCTTCAGGCCAAACTGCTGCGTTTCCTGCAGGAACGAGTGGTAGACCGGGTCGGGTCACTAAAACCCACGCCAGTCGACGTGCGCGTGGTGTGTGCTACCCACCGCAATGTGAACGAATTGATTCAAGAAGGCACTTTTCGCGAAGACCTTTACTACCGCATCAGCGAAATCACCCTGGATTTGCCCGCGGTGCGTGACCGCGACGGCGACGCCCTGGTGATCGCACAGTCACTGCTGAAAAGCCTGAGCAAACAGCTAGACCGGCCCGGCCTGAGCTTCTGTGACGACGCTATAAGCGCCATAGAAACCTACCCCTGGCCCGGCAACGTGCGCGAAATGATCAACAAAATAAAACGCTCGGTGATTATGGCCGACGGCAAACGCATCACTATAGATGATCTTCAGCTGCCCCTAAGCACCGACAACACAGACGCCAACGAAAGCCAACTGAACCTGCGCAAAGTGCGAGAAAGAGCCGAACGCGCTGCCATCGTTCAAGCCCTGCGCACCAGCAACTCCAACATGGCGCAAGCGTCCCGACTTCTTGGGGTTACCCGCCCCACCCTGTACAACCTGACGGACAAATACCGGATTAACACCTCAGCCGGTGCTACGGAAAGCTAACCCAGGTATCGAGGACGGCGCCGGAGCCAGGGACGGATTTCAAATCCGTCCCCTACGCTAAAAGTTAAACCGAGGACAGATTTCAAATCTGTTCCCCTACCCAAACTTAGGGACAGATTTCAAATCTGCCCCTTACCTTCATCGGAGCCATAAACGATGTCGATAACAACACCCAAGAAAAAACTCCCGCGGCTGATCCTATTGGGCAGCTTGATGCTACCCCTGTTGAGCGCCTGTAACAGCGGCCCGGACACCTCCGAAGCGCTGTCGCACCTGAGTCGCGCAGACACCTACGCCGAGCAGGGCCAGTTCCGCTCGGCTATTCTCGAAATCAAAAACGCTATCCAGACCGAACCAGACAACGTCAGCCACATCGCCCGGCTGGGCGAACTCTACTTGGAACTGGGCGCCAACAGGCAGGCTGTTGAACTGCTGGAACCCTGGCTGAAAGACTACCCGCATGCGGTAGCCCTGCCTTTGGCCCGGGCCTATGTGGAAGAACGCAAACACCTGTCGGCCATCGAAACCCTGGCATTGGCAAACCCCGAAAGCTCTGATGAAAAACTCGAAGCGTCCCTGATCGAAGCCAAAGCCATGCGCCTGTCTGGCGACGTTGACGGGGCAGTCACCGCCTACAGAGACATTAGCGCCAATTACTCCACCAGCGTGGATGCCATAACAGGGCTAATAGAGAGCCATATTCAACAAGGCAATGCCCGTACTGCGCTGGGGGCCGCCAACGATTGGCTGGCCAGCCACGAAACCACGCCAGCCGTTCTCTATCTGAAAGGCCTGGCCCAATATCAGCTTGATGAACTGGAGCCCGCCACCGCCACACTCACCGACGCCGTTACCCAAATGCCGGCATCCGACATATTCATGCCATTAAGAGGCAAGTTACTGTCGCTGTTGTCACGGGTGTTGACTGAACAGGGCAAAATCACCGAAGCCCAGGTATACAGCCGCATCTTGGCCGAACAAACCGACTCAGGCGCCCGCGAACAGGGCGAAGCCGTTATCGCCGCCATTCAAGCTGGCAACTTTGACGAAGCCAAAACCATGCTGCGTGACATGCGCAAGCTAGACCCAGACAACGAACAGCTGGCCTTAATGCTGGGCACCCTGTCTGCAGGTACCGGTGAATTGGAAGAAGGCGCCGAACTGCTGTCTGAAAATCTGGACCCGGAAACCACCCCAACCCGCTTCATTCGGGCGTCTACCATGGCCCAGATTGATCTGGGCAAACGGGAAGAAGCACTGGCCACTCTGGAACGTGCCGTAAAAGCCCGCCCCAACGACAACGATCTGCTGGCCATGCACGGCGTTCTGGCCCTGAGCATGCCCGGCCAGGAAGCCGCAGGCGTCACCAGCCTGAGCAAAGCCATTAGCAACGAACCCGATCGCACCCGTTTAAGGATTGCGCTGGCCCGGCACTACATCAATAACCAGCAAACCGAACAGGCCTTGGGCCAACTGCGGATGGCGTTTACCGCCCAGCCAGCAGACTGGGCAAGCACGGCTATCTATTTAAGCCTGCTGATCGACAGCGGTGAAACCCGCGAAGCCGAAGACGTACGCGACTCACTCATCAATGGCTATGGCAACGAGCCCCAAGCGGTTTTACTGGCCGCCATCGCTGACGGGCGCATGGGCAACACCGGCCCAGCCACCATCCGGCTTGAAAAGCTGACCACAGACAACCCGAACATGCAGCAGGCGCGCCTGGCCCTGGCAAACCTGTATGCCTCGACCAACAGCCCAGACAAAGCCGCTGAGCAATTTTTGGCCGCCGCCGTTATCACCCCGGATGTGATCGGACCGCTTCAGCAGGCCGGCCGGATTTACGCTACCACCCACAGCGTGGAAGAAGTTCAACAGTGGCTGGGCACCGTTGCTGAAACGCATCCGCCACTGGCACCAAACGCCAGCTTGTTGTCTGCGTTAATTCACATACAACAAGGCGATGTAGAACAGGCACGAACGATTCTTAAGCCAATGGCCAACGAAGATAACCCCATCGGCTACAGAGCCTACGGACAGCTACTGGCCGCAGAATCCGTTTTAAGCGCACAGGCCGAAGATTACTCAACGGCCCTGGCTAAAGCAGCAGAAGCCATTGCCATCCAGCCCGAAAACGTCGGCTTCGCAATGCTGCCCGCGCGCATACTCATCACTCAGGGTAAAAACGCTGAGGCGTTAGAAGCACTTCAAGCCGCCGCAGAAACCCACAACAACCACGTCGCCATTCTGATGGCCCAGGCCGACCTGCAAATGAACCAACAGCAGGACCAGCCAGCAACCGAGCTGTATGAACAAGTTGTGTTAACGCAGCCCAACAACGTGGTGGCGCTGAACAACCTGGCCTGGCTACTACGTGAAAAGAACAACAGCCGCGCCGTAGAACTGGCCAGCCGCGCCAGCGAGCTGGCGCCCGAAGCCCCAGACATACTCGACACCCACGGATGGGTTCTGCACCTGGGCGGCAACCACGCACAAGCCAAGCCCATCATTGAGAAGGCCTTAGCGCTGGCGCCAGATAACGCAGAAATTCAGGGACACTTGAACACCATAAACGATGCACTGTAAAACAACCTGACACTCCACGATCTTTGCAAACCGAAGCCGGGGACAGATTTCAAATCTGTCCCCTATTTAATGCCCCCACACACTACCCTGCATAACCCAAAAAGCCGCTGAATCACACATTCAGCGGCTTTCTTCATAACGATGTCGATTTTCTTTACAGCCACTAAATCATGACAACAAAAACCCTATAAGAAACAACAGGCTTAAAAGTTGGCACGGTAATCGCTTTGTATTACTCATGGAACGGGCAAGTGCCTGACCAGCAGCCAAACCATTTGTGAGGATGGGACGGAAAGCCAAGGATCTCTGAAGGAAAAGAGACAGCCTGGTTGCCAAGCAAACTATAAAGACATAATGCGAATCAACCGGAGAATACTCATGAAATTGAAACTTATTGCTGCAGCAGTTGCCCTGTCAGTGAGCGCATTTGCGGTCAACGCGACACCTGTGAACGTCGATGGACTCAATGGCGAAGATACGCTGCAAGACATCATTCAAAGCATAACCGTTGGCGGGCTATCTTCCATTGACGTGAACACCAGCCAGGCAGCCCCTGATGAAGTCTGGGTCAACACAGACTCCGGCATCAGCCCCGCCCGCTTCGTCGCCGAGATCGCGGGAAACTCCGCCATTAACAGTTTCGGTATCTACGACCCTAACGACATCACCAAAACCTTTACCATTTTCGGCGGCAGCGCAACACCAGGGTCACTGACCACGTTCGGCATTGACGGCGATGGCAGCGTATTCGCTGACATTGGTGGTTTTTCCGACACCGGCATTGACTTCTCTTCCTCCGCATTTGGCTTTTTCATGAGTAACGGCACCAACACCTTTTACTCTGAAAAGAGCAAGAACGGCGGTGAAGACCAAATGGTCGCTTTCCAAGGTGGCAGGGGCGACACCATCAACCTTCCCGGCTTTGGTGGCAACGCTGCGTGGACTGCTGGCGGATGGCTGATCGCGTTTGAAGACCAGCTATACAGCACCTCCGATCAGGACTTCAATGACTTGGTTGTATTTGTAGAGTCTGCCATGCCAGTACCCGAGCCAGGCACCCTTGCCTTGCTGGGCCTTGGTATAGCCGGTCTGGGCGCTGCCCGTCGCCGTCAAAAGTCTTGATTTAATCAGGCCTGAAAAAAGCCAGCTTCGGCTGGCTTTTTTTGTTTTAAATTTGTGTATTTCCAATTCTGAATAACCAGCACCTTCCTCAGCACTATCAACACCCCCCTAAAAACGAGCGTCGACTTTCTTTACGCTGTCGTTCATCACCTTACATTACCTCAACCTATTGATTTCAAAATTTGTCATGGAGAACTCGCGCAACTTGAACGAGCGATAGAGCAATGCAGCTGCCGAGAACGAAAACCCCTCTGTAAAGGTAACATCGTTGTATTCCCTAGCGAATTACGCTCCCCATGCAAGAACTGCAAACTAACGACAGGCACGACGTCGACATTTTATACACTCACCATACCCTCGCACTCCCGATTACTCTTTAACCGATTCTACCCTTCTGTATTTTGTGTACTTTTGTAACTTAGCCACTTTTTTGCTTTCTTAAGCTACTAGCCGCTTAGGGTTAAGGGACAGAAACTTCCCGGCTAAAGTCGCCGTCAAAAGTCTTGATTTAGTCATGCGTGAAAAAAGCCAGGATTAGCCTGGGGCCATGCCTGAATAGCCGGATGTTACTGTCGGATCTTTTTACACTAAAATTAAATACTTGTATGAATCCGGGGTTTTCTGTCGAATTCCTTTACGAATTCTTATTTTAAGCTTTTTTAAAACCGCGTATGTATATGATAAACAAATATTAAATGTAAATGGCACTGCTATTGCTTGTTAATAGATCAGAGTGATCGCAGTTCGGTAGATTCTGAACTTCGCAAAGCCGATACATATAAATCAAATGGAGAACATCATGGGTAACATTAAAAGCATTATTGCGGCTGCAGCGCTGCTGGGGATGAGCGGCGTCGTGGCTGCCGGTCCAATGACTTGGGAAGATAGCCACTCACCCGCAGAAGATATATACATGAGCGGATCGTTTTTTGGCGCTAAAGACACTTATAGCTGGACCTTCGATATTACTAACGATGGCTTCAACTTGGGCAGCGACTCGGTCACGAGCTATGGCATCACATTGGATCTTCGTGATGACAGCAACAGTTTTTTTGATTTCTGGGAGTTCGCGTTCTTTGACCAGCCCGGACTGGCAGGCGACCGGACATTCGAGGTCAATACTGGTGACGAGGAGATTGGTTTCTCTTTGGCTGGTCTGATCAGCATGAACCTCGATGGCATGCTGAACGTCGCTCTGACTGCGACAAGTGGTGACTTCTACTTCAAAGGCGCCACACTGGTGGCCGATGGCATCTCTAAAGACGTACCAGAGCCCGGCACCCTAGCCCTACTCGGGCTAGGCCTGGCAGGCCTTGGCGCTGCCCGTCGCCGTCAAAAGTCTTGATCTAATCAGGCCTGAAAAAAGTCAGCTTCGGCTGGCTTTTTTTGTGCGCCCGGCAAGGGCGACCGACCGAGGGAATGGCGAGCCAGATAAAAGCTGAAACGTTCTGCTCAAGTCGTCGGTATAAATATCAGCTTGAAGAGCTCCAAAATTAAGCAATGTGTACTCGTAGATAGCGGCAAAGTCCTCAGCCGCCAGGTTTGAAAGCTTGTACATGGTGTTGTCGTTTTATTCGAGCGGCAATGTCATGCAAAAACAGGTCGCTTTCTCCACTCCCCTCTTTTGTGTTTTCACACTCCTGAATAAACAGTATCCTCTGCACTATTAATACACACAGCAGGCCCGCACTGTTCTATAAAGCTGACCAGCAGCCGCATCTGCACATCACCTGTGTTTCATAGGGCCAGACCGATGCCAATAACAACACCCCAAAAAAAACTGCCCCAAATTATTCTATTGGCCAGCCTGCTTCTGCCGCTGCTCAGCGCCTGCAACAACAGCTCAAACGATTCAAACAGCTCAGAAGCGCTGCCTCACCTGAACCGCGCAGACACCTACGCCGAGCAGGGTCAGTACCGCTCCGCCATACTCGAAATCAGAAACGCCATCCAGGTCGAACCGGATAATGTCGCCCATATCGTGCGTTTGGCCGAGATATACCTGGAACTGGGCGCTAACCAACAAACCATTAAGCTGCTAGAGCCCTGGCTAAAAGACGCCCCGAAATCCGTCGCTCTGCCACTCGCCCGCGCCTATGTGGCGGTACGAAAACACCTGTCGGCCATAGAAACCCTGGCGCTGGCAAATCCCGCAACCAACAGCGAAAAACTCGAAGCAGAGTTAATAACCGCAGAAGCCCTGCGCCAGTCTGGCAAAGTGGTTGAAGCGATCGCAGTTTACCGCGGCATCAGCAAAAAAAATCCCACCAACGAAGCAGCCTTGATAGGTCTTGCAAACGGCCAGTTTCAGCTGCGTGACCCTGCCGCAGCTCTTATCACCGTTAATAGCTGGCTTGCCGACAAACCAACAAGCGCTTCGTTACTGCACCTGAAAGGCACAGCCCAATACCAGCTCCGAGATCTTGAACCCGCCGCCGTCTCACTGACAGCCGCCGTTACCCAGCTGCCCGCCTCCGATATATTCTTGCCACTGCGGGGCGAAATACTCACGCTGTTGTCGCGAGTGTTAACCGCACAAGGCAAAATCGACGAAGCTCAGGTTTACAACCGTATCCTTGCGGAGCAAACCGACCCCGGCTCACGGCAGCAAAGTGAAGCCATTATCTCTGCAATTCAAGCCGGCAAGTTTGACGACGCCAAAATCATGCTGCGGGACATGCGCAAACTGGATCCCAACAACGAACTGCTGGCGTTAATGCTGGGCACCCTGGCTGCAAGCACCGGCGAACTAGAGGAAGGCGCCGAACTGCTGTCCGAAAATCTGGACCCGGAAACCAGCCCCACCCGCTTCATTCGCGCCTCTACCATGGCCCAGATTGACATGGATAAACGCGTGGAAGCCCTGGCAACATTAGATCGTGCCGTAAAAGCACGGCCGAACGATAACGACTTACTCGCCATGCACGGCATTCTGGCTCTAAGCATTCCAGAACACGCGAATCAAGGCGTTGCCAGTGTTAACAAAGCCATCAACAACCAGCCCGACCGCTTAAGGCTGCGCTTTGCATTGGCTCGCCACCACCTCGAAAAGCAGGAACCAGAGCTGGCGCTCGGCCACCTGAGAATAGCATTTGCAACCAATCCGGCAGATTGGGTAGTTACCAGCACCTACCTAAACACCCTGATCGACCAAGGCGAGCACAAAGAAGCCCGTGAAATCCGAGACGCCCTTATAAATGGCTACGGCAACGAGCGCGAGGCGGTGCTGATCGCCACCATGGCTGACACCAGGCTGGGAAACTTTGAAGCAGCGCGAACCGCCTTAACGGGCCTTAAAAACAACGGGTTTGCGCCGGCCAAAAGCGCTTACGCCGAATTGCTGATGGCCGAAACAGAAGCCGCGGTAGCCGCCGGCAACTGGACACAGGCTCGCAGCAAAGCCGCAGAAGCCATTGCGTTACAGCCAAACAACATCCGCTTCGCGTTACAACCCGTCGCCATAGCCGAACTGTCTGGCGACATGACCGGCGCCATCACCGCACTGGACTCGGTCGAGGCCACTCATGGCAAAGACATAGCCAGCATACTGGTAAGAACTGATTTATTAAGAAAATCAAAAGGTGACAAAACCGCGCACGATTATTTACGCGGCGAGTGGCGGGCAACAGGGCAAGTCAAACTTGTACCCTCACTGATGATACTCGCCAAAATTCAGGCCCCGGAAACTCTGGACGAACTGTCACAACTCTGGGTAGAGGCCACCCCAAAAAACCCCACTGCACTGCTGGCGCGTGCCGATTTACTGATGAGCACAAACAGACACACGGAGGCACAAACCGTTTATAAAAACATCCTCGGCCTAACACCGCAAAACACAGCCGCGCTTAACAACCTGGCGTGGCTGCTGCGCGAATCAGATCCAACCAAAGCCTTGGCGCTGGCCAAACGCGCAACCGAACTGGCGCCAAAAAACGCCTCCATACTCGATACCTACGGGTGGATTCTTCATCTTTCAGGAAATCACCCGGAAGCCAAAGAACTCATTCAGCAAGCTCTGAAACTGGCGCCCAACAGCCAAAATATTAAAAAACATCTGAAAGCCGTAGAAAAAAAGCTGTAACAACAACATCCGTTAATTGGGCCCGTAAAAGCCTCCCGACATCTGTCGATAAAACTTACACATTGGCTAATGTGTAGAATCAAAATCTATAAAAACTCATTAAAAACAGTACTTTATAATTCTGGCATGTTTTTCGCTTGAACCAATTTAGAATCAATACTGTACGGAGCAAAAGCCATGAGCATCGCAAAATTTATTATGGGTACCGCGCTGGTTACCGTCGCCACCTTTGTTTGCGCTGCGCCTCAATACAATCACTCCGTATACGCTAACTTCCCGGTAGCGCTCGACCAAGGCTCAAACGGCGGCAACATCGATAACAGCCTGCAAAGCGGAATGGCGGGGTACTACATTTGGAACTCTACCCCCAAAGACTGGCACATTCGCTGGACCGGTGATTCCACATCTAATACCGGTGGCTCCACACCGAATGAATACTTTACGGGAAACTTTTCGTTTCTCAATGGCGCGCTAGGGTCAGTAACACGTGTTCGTTTTGAACAGAGCAATGTTTCAGAACCCCGCATTGAGGGATCATCGAATACAGCCAAATTGACAGCCGTAGGGAACGAAGACGCAAGTGAAGACGGCAGTATAGAAGGTGAGTCCATTTATCTCGGTCAAAACTTTGATAAACCAGACGTCGAGATACTTCAAGACGCAGTCAAAAATTTTGGCGATGGTGATATTGCTCTGAACGGTCAATCCTTTGAAATAACCGTGCCAGAACCCGGAACTCTGGCCCTGCTAGGCCTTGGGCTACTGGGTTTGGGCGCCGCTCGCCGTCATCAAAAGGCCTGATTTTGCCAAGCCAGGGGCCGGCCAAACTGAAACCGGGTACAGATTTCAAATCCGTCCCCAACCCTATAGTCTAAGAAGCCAGCTCCGGCTGCCTGTTTTATATGCGAAGTTCGGTTTCTCCAGAGCACTAAGTCTCGGTATCCTATCCACACTCAATACCTCAGGCAGATTCCTAATGCTCCGGAAGGCACAGCAAAACTTACCAACAGCAAAGCCTTACATTCTGGCCACCGCACTCGCCATTGGTTTATTTCTACCCACCTGGCTGCGCCTAATCACCGAATGGCTGGAATTCGAGCAGGTACTCGCCCACGGCCTGGCAACCGCACTCATTTTTCTCTGGTTGGTTATCACCCACCCGCCGGCGCCCAATAAAGCGTTAACCCATCAGCAAAGGCCCTTTTACAAAACCGGCGCACTGGCCTTAATTGTGATCACCCTGGGCTGGGCCGTGCTGGAACTTGCCCGCATCGACACCCTCGCCTATTTTGCCCTGCCCGCGGGCGTCGCTGGCGTAACCTGGGCGTTACTGGGCTGGCAGCGCCTAATCAGCTTTTTGCCTTACATTCTGGTTTTGTCACTATCGTTACCGTTCTGGGCCGATTTAGTACCGGCACTCGTCCACCTCGCCAGCGCCGTAGTGGGTACCTGGGTAAGCTGGTTGAACATGCCGGCCCTCATAGAAGGCAACAGCATTACCGTGCCCTTCGGCCGGCTGGTCATTGAAGACGGCTGCTCCGGTATTCGCTACTTCGCCATCTCTATCCTGCTGGCGGCCATGACTTCCATATTGAACGACTACCGCTGGCGCGGCTGGCTGGCAAGCCTCAGCGTCGCCATCACGCTTGCGCTGATCGTAAACTGGGTTCGCATTACCATCCTGGTGGTAGTCGGCTATCAATCCGAAATGCAAAGCGACCTGCTGACAGACCACGAACTGATGGGCTGGTTGGTATACGGCGCCTTCATCATCCCGGCTATGTACTTCTCACCGGTCATGAAGCGCAACCCCGACAGCCAAGCCCAGCCAGCAAACATCAATAAAAAAGGCTACATCGCCATCGCCGTTGCCGTGCTGCTCGGCCCCGCTGCCCTAACGCTGGCAACCACCACCACAACCACCCAACCCGGGCTCTGGTCGTTGAACATGGCGAACGGCTCAAAAGCCGAACGGCAGTCGCTACCGATTCCCTTAAGCATGCCGGAAGCCCTAAACCAGCAAGCCTGGCGCACCGCAGGCACTCGGGTATTATTGGCGCAAAGCCAGCGCACCAGCGCCGACGACAAACTGGTGCCTTACCTGCCACCACAGTTCAACCGCTCACAATGGCTGCGCGAGAGCAATCAACACCCCGGCGCAACGGTTTATCGCAACATACTCACCCGGGAACAGGTGGTTATGGCGCAGTGGTATCAAGTGGGTGACTACCGTGCCGACAGCTACCGCAACGCCAAACTGCTGCAGATACCGGCGCTGCTTCAGGGTGCAACGCGCTTTGCGCTGGTGACCCTTCAAGCCTCTTGCCAGCAGCGAAGTTGTGAAAACGCTTACAACGCCGTCATTAACCAAAAAGCGACGCTACAGGCCCAATCCTTCACGCTGACAAACGACCGTTCCCTATGAGCACAAACCAGGGCGATATGCGCGGCAAACTAGGCAGCAACGCAAGCAGCACTGGCACCCTGTCGTCTTACACCTATACAAAGCACACCCTAGAACGCAGCCTAAAGCCAGAGGCGATGGAGCTCATCCGCTGCCAGCAGCTGAATGTTCAAACAACCCACGTCAAAGCCATCGAACTTGTCAGCTTTGACGAAGCCGAAAACCACCTGACCACAAAGAAGGTAATCGGTCAGGAGTTGTTTCATGCCCTCTGGAACCCAACCAATCTGCTGGGCCGCCTGCAAGGTCACCGGTTGCAAAATCCAGATACCCTGGTCAGTCGCATTACAGAAATCGGCACCTGGCTACGCAAGTATCACAACAGCTCGGTTGGGCAAACACCAGAAAGTGCCGATGGCAGCTGGCTGGCAACAGAGTTTGCACAAAAAATTCGCGAAATCCGGGCAAGCAACCTAATACCTGAACTTAATCTCAAAAAAGTCGAGCAAAAATACAACGCCGAATTGCAAAAACTCACCACTCCCGACTACCTGCCCTTCAATAACGCCTTCCCGTGCCAAATCCATGGCAACTTTGTGCTTTATAACGTATTGGTAGACAGCCAGCAGAACATGCACACACTGGGTTTCAGCAAAACCCGCGTCTCAAGCAACCTGGAAGACGTGGCGCGTTTCTACAGCACCCTCTGGGCCATCGCGCAAACCAACCGCACCCGTCATAGCCTGTTCCATGAATTACCAGCCAGATTTCTGAAAGCCTACGGATTACGACCTCCTATTGCCAAGAGCGCTTATTTTCAAGCCAATCTGGTATACAATTTCTTGGCTCATCTGGAAGCCCAGCACCGCGGGCGAAAGACGTTTTCGTGGAACACCAACCGTGAAATGAGTCAGATCACCAACGCGGGTATGAAGTGGGTATACCAGCAAATCTAAAGCCGTTCATCCGCTAGCAAAAAAGGTAACCCTGCCCGTGCCCGACAACCACGCCCCAACCCGCATCTTGCACGTTACCTTCAATATGGGTTTCGGCGGCACCGAACAGGTTATTCGCCAACTGGTCACCAACCTGAACCCACAACGGTTCCAGTGCGAAATTGCCTGCATTGATGGCGAAGCCGGCGCCATCGGCAAAGCCTTGGAAGCGGACAACGGCATCACTATCCACTCCAGAAAACGCGGCCCAGGGCTTGACTGGAAAACAATCCTCTGGCTACGACGGCTCATTAAATCCGGCCGTTTCGACTTTGTGCATTGCCACCAATATTCGCCCTACACCTACGGCTGGTTCGCACATTGGGGCACAGGCGCAAAAGTTGTGTTCACCGAACACGGCCGCTTTCACCCAGACCAACATCGAAAGAAAGCAAGGCTGATCAACCCCCTCATCGCCCTCACCTCTCATCGCTTGGTGGCCATATCAGCGGCTACCCGTGAAGCACTGATTGAATACGAATACCTGCCAAAATCCAAAATCGCGGTCATTTACAATGGCATCACGCCACTAGCCGCAAGAGAAGACCGCAAACAAGAACTCATAACGGAACTGGGTATTGAATCGGGCGACATTGTTATAGGCACCGTAGCAAGGCTGGATGCTGTCAAAAACCAGCCCATGATGCTGCAAACCACCCGCGCCCTGATCGACCAAGGTTATAAAGTACGCCTGCTGCTGATCGGCGACGGCCCCGAGCGCGAAAACCTGGAAGCGATAACCCAACAGTTGAATCTTAACAACGCTGTCATATTTACAGGGTTCCAATCCAAGCCTGCCGACTACCTCAACTTGATGGACATATTCCTTCTTCCATCCTTCACCGAAGGCACCTCCATGACCCTGCTAGAAGCCATGAGCCTTGGCATTCCCACGGTAGCCACTCGAGTAGGCGGAACACCGGAAATTGTTGAAGACAAAGAAACAGGTTTTCTGATTGAAAGTGATGACCAGGAAGCATTTACCCGCGCCATAAAGAACTTACTGAATCAGCCAGAACAACGAAAAAAAATGGGCAGCGCCGCAAAGGCAAGATTTGAAAAGAGATTTTCAGTAGAGCAGATGGTAGATCAATACCAGCGATGTTACAGCGCAAGTTCAGCTCATTAAATCAGCCATTGTTCTAATTTGTGCTAAAATTAAAGTATAAAATTGAGCGCTCAAAAAACCTTGTTGCGCGCAAGGTAAATCTGGAGATATCCCCATGCGGGCTAACAAAAAGTTTCTTGTTGTGTGTATTTCTATACTTATAACATCTGGCTGTAGCACTTTAACGCCTCGGGATATCGATACCTTGCCTGCGCCGGCGGCCTTACCTGAAAAGAGTGAGCAAGGCTATGTTGACATATGGTTTTACGATAACGTAAGTGTTTCATCTGTCAGCGATTTAGCAGGCCTGGCGCGATTTCCCGACAACCCAGACGAAGTATTACGGCTTAATCGATTAGAAGGCCCCATTAATAGGGGTGACCGTTATGCGGGCTTGGTGAGAGGTTACATCACCGCACCCGCTGATGGACAATATCGCTTTTTTGTGACCAGCGATGATGACGGACAGTTTTTACTGAGCGATTCTACCTCACCCAGTGAGGCACGAGTTATAGCTTCTGTCCCTGGCTGGGCTGGACGCGGGCAATTCACAAAATATAGCTCTCAAACTTCCGGCAATATCACTCTGTCATCCGGTCAACGGTATTATTTTGAGATGCGGTACCGTGAAGGCGGCGGTGGCGATCAATTTGCCGTTGCCTGGGAAGGCCCAGGCTTTAGTCAGGCCGTAATAGATGGGCAATATCTGTCATCGTTTTCAAAAGGATCGCAGATTTATCCTGACGATGCTCAATCCGTTGCCGGTTACGACCTCGGGTATCGAGTTGGCTTCTTTGACGGCAAGCAGGCTATGCCTTTTGCGCCAGCCTACCCACCGTTAGATAACGACCAAGACCGTCTATACGACAACTGGGAAGCGTTCTATGGGCTGGATTCTACCAACCCGAATGACAGCAACGCCGACAGTGACAATGACATTCTCACGAATTACGACGAGTTCTGGGTGGGCTCCAGCCCAACTAACGCTGATTCGGATGGGGACGGAATACCTGACGGGGCCGAATTTGCTTACGGCCTAGACGCGTTGGACCCCACTGATGCGCAGGCTGATCTCGACAATGACGGTTTCAGCAACCTTGAAGAGTATGAAGCGGGTTCGGATTTGACAGACGCTGCCGATATGCCAGTTCCGATAGCGAGTTTCGCCCCCGGAGTATGGGCTCAATATTTTTCGGGTTGGAACTTTGATCAGTTTGTTATGGCTAGGCTTGAGTCCGGGTTAACATTTGATTGGGGGTACGCCAGCCCAGCGCCTGGACTACCGGATAATCAATTTAGCGCTCGATATTACACACAATTTACGCCGCTTCATGACAGTGGAGAGCGAATTTACGAGATTGTTATTAATGCCGATGATGGTGTTCGCGTAGACTTTGGTGGCAAGCGTATAGTCGATAGATGGAGTTACTCGAGTAGCCCTATCTCAGTTCAAATTACCGCCAGTTCTGGACAGAGCTATCCTTTCATCGTTGAATATTACGACGGCGTCAGGAGCGCTAGCCTCTCCGTACGATTTATTGATACGGTAACCGGCGAGTTACAAGATCTGGCTAAAATCTTCACAGCGTTGATTGCGGAAGATTCTAGAAACAGTTCTTTTGATCAAGATAACGACGGAATTCCCGATGTATGGGAGTACCTACAAGGAACAAACGTGTTAACAGCAGATGCTTCGGCTGTGAACAACGTATCCGGCATCACTAATTTGGAAGCCTTTCAGGCTAATGTCAGCCCTTGGACAACAGAAGCGCTTGGTGGAGTCGTCAATCCCCCACAACTGCTGACTCCCGCAGAGAATCAGTCGTCGGTTACCCTGACATGGACTGCACCGCTTACAAGATCTGATGGCAGTTCGTTGGCACTGGGAGACATCAAAGGTTATGAACTAAGCTACGGGCAGCAGGTAGGCTCTTTAGACACACAGGTCGATATTTCAGGGCAGGAAACTCGCTATACAATTGAAAATCTAAATACAGGAACGTGGTATTTTCAGATACGGACATATGATTACAACAATCTTTACAGCTCATCGACAGAGGTTCTGGAATATATCGTCAAGTGATTTTCAAGAGTTGAATATACTTGGTCATGCCTTCCGGGGCTTGGCCAAGGTTGACCTGATCCCTGAATTACTAAACGCTTAGAATCTATAAACGCGGCAGTATTTCGTAGCTAATACCCTCGATTTTTTCGGGAGGTCCTTTCGGCCGAAGCACGTACCAAGGCAGCCATTATCTGGTGCAATTTTGCTGTTTGGCACCCTATACGTAACAATCGCTGCACTCAGTATTGACTTGTTTCTGCTTAAAGTGACGGAAGAACGGAGCCAGCTCCGCTATTTGATAAACCAGACTTGTAAAAATGAGAATGCAGAGGCTATAAAATAGCAAAATGTGGCTTTATGTTACTATTTTGACAGACTATTCTGTGCAACACACAGGACGTTAGGCAGCAGTCAGATTTATGGAAAAAATAACCATACGGCTAGAAGAAAAAGACGGCACCGCTCGTATTAAGGAGCCCGTGGGACTAGGTATACCACTACCAAAAGGGACAGTTCAGACTGTCCACAACCTCACACTTATGGATGACCAAAAACCTCTGAGGCTGCAGCTTGAGCCCCTCGCTCACTGGCCAGACGGAAGTATCCGTTGGGTTCACGTAAGTTTTCTGATCAGTATGGATCCAAACAGCAAAAAATATCTGACACTTGCCCTGGAACAAGCTCTCCCCTCCTATACACGTGAATCAGCTATTAATCAGACTGCTCAAAGCCAGGTCATCCATACGTCAACCGGCAGTGTTGCTTTACAGCCCGGCAGCCTGGCCTGGCAGGTATATAATAATGGCAATGCAGGTATTCCGTTTGCTGTGGGCCTGAGTGATGAAACAGGCGCACCCTGTACACCTAAAACTGAAACCAGTTGGAAAATCACTCTAGAGGGTCCCGTTTTTGTAGCTGCGACTTTAAGAGGCGAATGGCTAAAGCAAAACAACGAGCCACTGGCGCAATTTGAATGTGAATTACGTATCTTTCTCGAAACAGACCTCGTGCAAGTGAAACTGCTAACTCACAACCCTAATCGTGCCCGTCACCCTGGCGGTTTGTGGGATCTGGGGGACCCTGGCTCAGTTTACTTTCAAGAACTTGCCGTAGAAACAACGTTGCCAGACAGAAGCAAAGCCAAAGTCACTCCGCAGGTTACAGATGAAAGCCCTGGCACGTTTCACCTTTCCGATTTCAACCTTTATCAAGACTCAAGTGGAGGCGAAAATTGGCAGGGCCGGAATCATATAGATGCTAGCGGGGAAAGCAGCACCCAATTCTGCGGCTACAAACTGACAGGCCAGAACGAGCTGCAGCAAGATGGCAGGCGTGCCAATCCATTGGTAAGTGTTGAGCACGATTGCGGACATTTAGACGTAACAGTACCCGGCTTCTGGCAAAATTTCCCAACCAGCCTTCGCAAAGAGGGAGACAAGTTAACGATCGGGCTATTCCCGCAAGATGCAAAAAATGCTTACGAGCTACAGGGTGGCGAGCGGAAAACGCTCCGGTGTTCAATAGCTCATCACTCAAATAACAGCGTCGCTGCAACGGCGTACTCACCGTTGGTGCCAGTGCTTGCTCCCGAGTGTTATGAACGAACGGATGCATTTCCCTGGTTCAAGGCCAATACTCAACCCGGTGCTCTCGACGAACTCATAGCTGAAGGCGTGGATGGAAGATTCAACTTCTTTGCAAAAAGAGAGATTATTGACGAATTTGGCTGGCGTAATTTTGGTGATATTTTCGCGGATCACGAAACCCTTTACCAGAACGAGGGGGAGGCACCCTTGATATCCCATTACAACAATCAATACGATGCAATATACGGCTTTGCAAGGCAGTATGCCCTGTCTGGGGATAAGCGCTGGTTCCAGTTGATGGACGATTTGGCTCGACACATTGTCGACATCGACATTTATCACACCGCCGAAGACCGCGCAGAGTATAACAATGGGCTTTTCTGGCATACCGATCACTATCTGGATGCCCGCACGGCTACGCACCGAACCTTCACTCGCCAAAGCGAGACCAGCTCAACGCCGGGTCAGACGGGAGGCGGGCCAGCCTCAGAGCACTGCTATACTACCGGCCTGCTTTACCACCATTACATAACTGGTGCGCCGGCATCCCGGGAAGCGGTTCTGGAACTCGCCAACTGGATACGGATCTCCTACGAGGGCCAGGGCGGTCTTCTTGAGCAATTACTGGCACTGAAAAAACACGATTTACCGAAGCTGGTGGCGTTGCTGAAAGGCGAGCACCCGTCCCCACACCGTTACCCGTTTACCAGGGGCACCGGCAATTACCTAAATGCGCTGTTGGACGCATCGCTGCTGGAGCCCGATAAAGACTGGCTGGAACACGCGGAGAGTGTCATTCGCAGAACTATCCATCCGGCAGATAATATAGAAAAGCGAAATTTGCTGGAGGTAGAAACCGGCTGGTCGTACCTGATATTAATGACCAGTATTGCCCGCTACCTGTATATCAAGAGCGACGCAGGAAACACCGACGCAAACTACAGCTATGCCAAGGCTGCATTCATGCATTACGCCAATTGGATGCTGAAGAACGAGAGGCCTTTTCTGTCTGACCCAGGGCAACTTGAATTCCCCAACGACACTTGGGTTGCCCAGGATGTGCGTAAAGCCATGCTGATGTTTCAAGCATCAGAACTGGATCCGGCGCGCGCAAAAGACTTCCAGGAAAAAGGGAACCACTGGCTGGCAGAGCTTTGCGAAAATCTAGCCCAGAGTAAGCAAAAGCACTACGCCCGCATCCTGATCATATTAATGCAGAACTATGGGCCACAGCAGGTCAGTTCACATCAACGCTTGGCGCAACTTACAGATACCCCTACAGCTTTGGATTATGGCACCCCTCCCAGACTTACCTGGGGCGCACTTGCTGCCAGAATAGTTGGCCGTCTGGTTCGCGGAATACGCGCATTCCGGCCTGCCGGGGAACGGGCCTGGCTTAATACCCGACTGGATCGCCCTTAACATGCGAATTTTAAAACGACTTGTAAAATCAGTATTTCTGGCGCTCGCATTTCCAGTATATTTGCTATGCCTGTTGTTCAGTCAGTGGAGCAATGCCGACGGAGTGTTTATGTCATTCTCACAGGGTATAAGCCTGATACCCGGTAAATTCGGAGTCTACCTTCGGGCAGCGTTCTACCGCCTGGCCTGCCCTGCCACTTCCGACGAAATCTCAGTAGGCTTTCTGACCATACTATCTCACCGGGATACAACGATTGGGCGTGGCGTTTACATAGGGCCACAATCTAATATTGGTAAATGCACTATCGGAGAAAACACTCTTATTGGCAGCGGTGTGCATATTCTGAGTGGCAGCCGTCAGCATGATTTCAAGGATATTAAAAAGCCCATCCAGGACCAAGGCGGTATCTTTGAAAAAATACGGATAGGTGCCGACTGCTGGCTGGGTAATACGTCAGTGGTAATGGCGAACCTGGAGGACCACAGCATCCTTGCAGCCGGAAGTGTACTGACGAAGCCCTCAGCCAAAGGGGATGTTTTGGTAGGCAACCCCGCAAAATGCGTTAACAACCGGTTCCATCCCAACCCGCCACACTCACCTGAACCTGCAAATGGGCCGCAATAATGGGCACAATCTCAGAATCAATTTACTCGCGGTCACCAATCTTTTTACAGAATGTATTGGTGTCCGCATATGGATACAAGCTCTACCACAAGCGCTATTCAGGCCCCCGTTACCGTGAACTTCTGGAGCAGGTTCGCCATTGCAGGTCCTGGAGTCCTGCAGCGGTGGAAGCGCATCAAAGCGAACACCTGCACCAGATGGTGAAGCACTGCCGTTCCAATATCCCCTATTATCAGCAACAGTTTGCCGAGTATGGCCTGCATGAAAATGACATTACCGCTACAGAACACATTACGCGGTTGCCGATCCTCAAAAAGCAGACTCTCAGGGAACATTCGGAACTATTCCAGCAGCCCGGTGTGAAACCTTTTACGGTCCAGCACACTAGCGGTAGCACGGGCACGCCGCTTGCGCTGATGGTCAACGAACAAACTTATAAACTGGCCATGACGTTGCTTGTGGAGCATGAAGAACACCATGGCGTCCCATTTGGCGCGAAACGCGCAACCTTTGCGGGACGTATGGTTCAACCAGCAAGCAACATGGCGCCTCCTTTTGCCAGAATGAACTGGGCCGAAAACCAAAAGTTATTTTCTAGCTATCACCTGAACAGCCAGACATTCCCCTGGTACCGTGCAGAGCTCGACCGATTCCAGCCGGCCGAGCTGATCGGCTACCCATCAGCTATCTGTGACCTGGCAGCACAGTACCGAGAAGCAGGCGTCACGCCAGCTTTCCGCCCTCAGGCAATTGTTACAAACTCGGAGACGCTCCTTGCATGGCAACGAGCCATTATTGAGGAGGTATTCGATTGTAAAGTCAGCGACTATTACGGGACTGCGGAATACGTGCTTTTCGCAGGCCAGAGCAAGGATGGGATTTATCGTTTAAATCCAATTATTGGCATCACGGAACTCCAACTACAATCTGACGATCAGGTGGCCGGGCGATTAATTGCAACGTCACTAACGAACACAACAATGCCCCTACTCCGATATGATCTTGGCGATACTGCGGAAAAACCAACAGAAAGCCAGTCCGGAGCATTAGTTCAGCAACTGGAAACTATCAGTGGACGAGCGGATGATTATATCGCGACTTCAGACAATCGGAAAATTGGGAGGATTGACCATATATTTAAAGGAGTTGAAGGAATCCGTGAAGCGCAAGTGGTTCAGATAAAAAGGGGGACCGCAACTGTTCGAATCGTAAAATCTGAAACAGCGAACTTTATGAAGGAATCGCTAATCGAAAATATATCGATGAGGCTTGGAACCGATTTTCAGATCAATATTGAATTCGTTGATTCTATACCTAGAGGGAAAAATGGAAAATTTAGATCAGTTGTCCGAATCTACGAATGAAAGTTCAGATTATATCCCCGGTGATAAAATCTATTTTTCAATTGTGATCCCAGCTTTCAATGAACAAGAATATATCACCGAATGCCTTAATTCGATAATAAAAAATAGCTTAAACCAAGACAGGTACGAAATAATTGTAGTAGACAATGGATCAACAGACAACACCGTAAAATTAGTTAATTCTTTCAAGCAGGTCAAACTTTTTAGCTATCCAGATGTAAACGTTGGCGCTGTAAGAAACTTTGGTGCAAAAATTAGCAAATACCCGTTTCTTATTTTTATAGATGCCGACTGCTTATTACCTGAAATTTGGCTCGAAAAGGCTGAAAATATTATAGGAAAAAATCAAATAGATGCGTTTGGTGGAGGTTGCAAACTAAGGGATAATCCGTGCTGGGTTGAGAAATACTGGCTACTTGAAAAAAATGGTGAGGCAACACTACCAAAACATTTAATAGGGGCATCCATATTGATTCCTAAGGCAACATTTAACTTTGTTGGTAAGTTCAATGAAGAAATAACTTCTGGGGAAGACACAGCGCTGTCTCAAAAACTAACCTCAAATGGTTTTCATGTCCATCTAATATCAATTTTGAGTGTAATCCACTTGGGGAACGCCCGAAATCTCACCGCGTTCCTTCAAAGACAAGTGTGGCACGCGTCGAATTATCTTGAAAATCCTCAAAACTCAGTCAAAGATCCAATATTTATACTTATTTCTGTATTTATATTTTTTATTGGTATTGGGCTGGCGAATTTTTTTTTCACGGGAGAGATAAACCCTACCTACTTTGTAGTTGCACTTTTGATTCCGGCAATATTAAGCATAAAAAGAATTAAAAGATCGAAAATAAAATTAATGAAAAATATAAATAACCTTCCGAAAATATACATAATAGATCTTTTCTACATACTGGGAAGGTCGACAGGATTAATTAAGAGTTTAATAAAAAAAGTCACCTAAAACCCTATTAGGCGACCTCTAGATTCAGAAATTAGTTTACTAAAAAATCGGAAGGTGGATTTGGCGCCTTCTCCGCCGGGGGTATATCAGTTCTTATTACGACATCGTCAATGGCGTACCACTCTTCATGCTGGTCTTCATTGGCGTATGTGCGAAAGAAGTCATTTCCCCCAATGCCAACTGTATTCCACTTAACCATCTTATTCTCGGAGTTTTCTCTCACCCAAGGAATATTTTTATTCTGAAATATAATTTCATCATTAATCCACTGTATAAGCTCACCGTCAGCCTTTCCAATTTCGGTGTTCATTTTTGCGTAGAAAGCGACTTTAGTCCAGTTTTTGGTACGACCATAAACTTGTTCATGTGTAACAGTCTGGTTCAAATTATCAGAAATATAGCCGCCATTTATTTGGTCAACAATCTTAGGATTCTGACCATTTTCGCCCATGCCAACTGTGTTTTCAGTGAAATTTAACGAAATATCACCTAAATTAATCATCTGACGAGGCAAGCCAGAAATATCAGAATTACTAAAAGAATAATTTTCGCCATGCGGGCCACCACGATAGGCTTGAAAATTCCTTACACCGTAATCATCGCTTGAATAATCCCATAAAAAAATGGGTCCAGAATTTCCCCCTTTAAAGAACTGAAAAAGTTCCAACTTTGGGGAAGTATCATCCCAGCTCATAACGCGAAAGAGTTTTGAGGCACTTTTTGGTGTCCAAGATTCGCCAAATCTAACATAAAAACTAACATAAATACTATCTACACCTTTAGGAAAATATTTAACTAATGTTGCGTCACTATTGTATTTCTTCCAACCTGGGTCATAAGACTCTCGCCATGCAACATATGACTTACCAGCTCCACCTCTTGCCTTATCAGAATTTACTGACAATATCTCTGCAGAAGGATGCTTGTTAGGATAGCCCGTCCGAGGGGACCAGAGCTCATCGACACGGAACACAAACCAGTCAGCCGGCAAAGCGCCAGTGTTTACATAATCATCAGCAGTCCAATCTGTCTGATTATCAAAAGATTCTTTAAATAACAGCTCACTATGAGCGCCAACTGAAACGCTGATCAAGCCAAGCATCATGATCTGCTTCCAGCAATTCTGCTTTAAAATAGGCATCTTATTCTCTCTTTGCAGGAACTTTTAGACGGGAAGATCGCGGAACATTACGCCTGACACTAAGATATCCCCCAAAACGACACCTTACAAATTTTTTTTGTTACTAAAAGCAAGCACTAATCTTTTTATTCTACATTATTTTAAGATTAAAGCATTGAATTGGTTAAAGCTTCGTGCAATTTTGTAGTAGTCAACTAATCCCGGACAGTATTTTAAGTTTTTCTTCCGCGACCACGGGTGGCATGGTAACCCCCCTAAAAACCAAGGTGATCAGAAGTAGAATTTTCCGTAAGCTAGACGTAGGGAGATTCTGCATGAAGAAGTCACGTTTTACCGACAGCCAGATCATGGCGATCCTGAAGCAAGCCGAGAACGGAGTACCCGTTCCGGAGCTATGCCGCGAGCACGGCATGAGCAGTGCCAGTTTTTATAAGTGGCGAGCAAAATTTGGCGGCATGGATACCTCCATGATCAAGCGCATGAAAGAGCTTGAGGATGAGAACCGCCGGCTGAAGAAGATGTATGCCGAAGAACGGCTCAAAGCTGAGTTGCGCAAGGAGGCTCTTGAGGGAAAGTGGTAAAGCCATCTCTCCGCCGCGAGATGGCGCAAAAAGCCGTTGCCACTGCTCGTTGTAGCATTCGCCAAGCCTGTGTGGTCTTCAGTGTCAGTGAGTCCTGCTATCGATATCAGGCCAGGCTCAGCAGTGAGAACGCCGAGATCGCAGATCTGTTGGTACGATTAACCCATAACCAGCGAAACTGGGGTTTTGGTCTGTGCTCCCTGTATTTGCGCAACGTGAAGGGTTACCCCTGGAACCACAAGCGTGTTTACCGGATCTATCGAGAGCTGGAGCTGAACCTGCGTATCAAGCCTCGTAAACGACTGATACGTGAGAAGCCCGAGCCATTGGCGGTGCCTACGGCTATTAATATCAGCTGGTCCATGGACTTCATGCACGACCAGCTAGAGGATGGCCGCAGTTACCGGCTGTTCAATGTGATTGACGATTACAACCGGGAAGGTCTTGGCATTGAAGTAGACCTGTCACTGCCCTCTGAGCGTGTTGTCCGCGCCCTGGATCAGATCATCGAGTGGCGGGGAAAGCCCAGCCAGATCCGCTGTGATAATGGCCCGGAATACATCAGTGCGACACTGGCTGCCTGGGCTGAAAAACAAGGTATTACACTGGTCTTTATCCAGCCCGGCAACCCGCAGCAAACGCGTATATCGAGCGCTATAACCGCACTGTGCGCTATGACTGGCTGGCTCAATACCTATTCCACTCCATTGAGGAGGTTCAGGAATATGCAACTCGGTGGCTATGGACCTACAATAACGAACGGCCCAACATGGCCCTCGGGGGCATTACCCCACAACAGAAATTGGCCATGGTGGCTTGAGCTCTACTTCTGATGCCCTCTTAAAATGGGGGGATTACCGCGGGGCGCACGCGCCAGCGCAACGTGCTATTCCCTTGTCGAGACCGCTAAGGCAAATAGCTTGGAACCCTCGGTCTATATCCAACATATACTGGAGCGCATTGCCGAGGCAGACACGCTGGAAAAGCTAGAGGCACTACTGCCGTGGAATGTGGATCTGGAGCGGGTCTCAAAAAAAGTGTCGCAGATCGACTGAGGACAAGTGGGTCGATTTAAGGGCGCTTACGTGTCCGGAATCATTGAACCACTACAGATGTCGTACCCGGTAACAAAACACTTCGACACGGCTAAGTTAATTGTCGCGCTATATGCTGTAGCTACGCGTGGGGGAATCCGGAAATCATTAAGAATGGAGTAACTGGAATATTGACAGATCTTGGCCATACATCATCATTCGAAAAAGCTGTAGAAGCGCTTTGTGAGAATGGAAATCTTCGAGCGGGTATAGCGGAAGCCGCTCAAAAACAATTCAATGAACGATTTTGTGCATCTGCTATGCTTGGCCAATGCCGCTCAACCCATAGCGAGCCTTAACAAGGCTCAAATTTATACTTCCCAGCCGTAACCATTAGCGATGCCTAAGTTCAAACAGTTATCCTTTTTTCTTTTTACAGGCGGGATTTTCACTGCTCTATTTATTACACAGAAAACAATGCCAGGAATGGCGGGAGGTGCGAAATGCCCAAAGTCAGTGTGATTGTACCGATTTACAACGCCCAGCAGTTCCTTGAAGAAACACTACAGAGCCTGTATCACCAAACCCTGTCAGACATCGAAATTTTGTGTGTGGACGATGGTTCCACCGACAAATCCTGCGACATCCTCAAAGCTGCTTCCGAGCGTGACACCAGGATACGGATTTTCAATAAGGCCAATGGCGGTGTTGGATCAGCAAGAAATCTTGGCCTAGCAAGCGCTGCCGGGGAGTACCTGTTGTTCATCGATGCAGACGACATTGTCAGTGAAGACTACCTCGAGCAACTCTACTCCAGCACCTTGCCCGAGAAGCCCGACATCGTTGTTACTGGCAACGTGCTTAATTACTGGCCAGACGGAAGTAAGACCTTGCGCAATGTGGGCGTAACAGGAGAAGCCACTCTTACTGCTCTTGCGGAAAAGGCCCCGCTGATCACGGTCACCGCGCTGATTTGGAACAAACTATACAGAACTGCTTTTATCCGAAGTATTGGGCTACAGCATTACCGCGGAAAAAGTGTTGTAGAAGATAATTACTTCGTCATTTGCTCGGTTGCACTCGCTACCAGTATCAAGACAATCTCTAGGGGCACCTATCTCTATCGCCAGCTCCCTCAGTCCATGAGCAACACCAGGAAGCGGCCGGATGACACGTCCATATATGACGTCTATGACAAGGCCAGAGCATTCGTGTTCGCATCACCTGGCCTAAGTGATGAAGCTAGCGAATGGGATGCCATCATTACCAAGCGTCAGAAGATCGACCTGACCAACTACCACTACGAACTCAATCCTCCGGAAAGGGCGAAGTTCCGAGAACTTGCAAAACACATGACCCAGCGCCGTGTTATCATCGTTAAGCCTAGAAACGAGAGCTGGGTTATTATTAAATTTCATATAAAAAGTATGCTGTCAGCTATTGGGTTATATCGACCATCAATGTAACCTTGCTAATCCCCATACCTGATCGCAATCTGCCGATATTGCCGCGGCTATCGCAACTCTTTTAATCGTTGAGCAACAATCCATGCCGACTATCGCCAACCGGCTGCTCAAAAGTTCTGCCTTTCTCCTGCTTGCTAAAAGCATCCAACGGACGTTGGGGCTTATTAGCATCATGGTTCTTGCCAGGGTTTTGATGCCAAATGACTTTAGCGTAGTGGCTATCGCAGCCTTGCTGCTTTATTTTTGCGAGACGCTCGCGGCCACCGGAAGTGAACCATATATCATCCACAAGGATGACCTATACCCGTCCGATTTATCAACGGCTTGGACGATAGACCTAATCATCAAATCCGTAATATTTATTCTGCTGGTAATCGCTGTTCCGTTTATCGCCGACTTCTACGAAGATCCGCGTCTTGTGCCTGTACTTTACGCCACCTCATCGATCCTTCTTATCAACGCATTGAAAAGCCCGGGGTTGATTCTTCTAAAGCGGAACTTGGATTATCGCAAGATCTTTTTTGTCATGATCATACAAAAATTTTGCGCCTTCACGGTTACCTTGTCCATTGCCCTTACTACAGAATCCTACTGGGCGCTCATCATTGGCGACATCACTTCCGCCAGCGTGTTATGCGTTGGCTCATACTTAATCCACACATTTCGCCCGCGGCCTTGCCTTACTAATTGGCGCAACCAGTGGCGCTTTTCCAAGTGGATACTATTCAGAGCAAGCGTTGGCTTCAGTAAGTCACAGATGGATTCGCTGCTGATCTCCAAGTTCTTTTCCGCACCTGAGCTTGGCGCTTTCTATATAACCAAGAGCTTGTCCGTATTGCCCAGCACCGATATTATCGGCCCCGTAGTAGAGCCTTTGTTGGCATCACTGTCGCGTGTTCGCAACAACCTTCAAGAGTTCAACCAGCAGCTTTCCAAGGCGATCTTCGTGATCACGTCGGTGGTTATGCCCATCGTCGTTTTTATGTGGTTTTTCCCCGATCACATCATCAACTTTTTTTTCGGGTCAGAGTGGGCTATCGCCTACCCTATGCTACCGCCTCTGTCGATCGTGCTCGCTACAATCGCATTTGGACAGGTTATAAACCAGGCCATTACGTCGCTGGGTAAGGTCAAGGCACTCTTTGTTTTCGAAGTCATAGGGCTTCTGACGCTTGCAATTGCCCTGTACTCATCCCGGGGCATGGCCATTGGTCACTTTATTGAAATACGCGCAGCTTTTGCAGTCATTCTTGTGCTGGGCATTATCATCTTTCTTAGGCAGTGTACGGGCATCCGGACTCTTCGGCTTGCTGTCCTGATTTCGCCTACCGTGCTACTTGCAATACTATCAGCTTGGCTGACCGAAAAGGCCGAGATTTTTTTGAACATAGAGGTCAATAGTCTTTCGGTGTTTCCTGTGGCGTCGCTCTATTTTGCCCTGCTTGTTCCAGCTTTTCTGTTAACACTGTTCACGCTTTACAGCCGCTACGATGAAGGCGCGTTCGCCCTGAAAATAATTAAAAACGTATTGCGTGATTTGAGGGCTAAGCTATCAAAATCTAACAAGTAAAAATGTAGATGGGCTCCATCACACCTGCTCTTCACTTTCTTTTAACCGGGCTTCCAAGTTGTAACGGCTAAAAACTGCAGCCACTTGATGATCATTATGACCCAGTATGTTGTTTACGTGGTGAAGCGACTGGCCTTCGGCTTGGCTACCACGAATTCTCGGAAAATCTTGGTGCTTATCAGTAATCTTCACATGAGGCACATTGTTGTAGAGTGCCATGGCTTTAAACCACACGTCATCTGCCGTTGGGCAGATGTGCATGAATGCCTCCCGATTTTGCACTTCAGGGTGAAGACTGCCTGGGGGATAAAGGGCACCCTCACCGCCTTGGGCAAACAGTAGATAGCTAGGCTCGTCACGCCTCGTGTATTCAGGCCATTGTTTGTAAGGCGCAAGACCATTCTGATCAAGCAGAATTTGAGTGCCGCGATAACATACGATAGCGTCAGTGTGTTGTTCATGACCTCTAAGCAGATTTTCTAGCCAACCAGATGGATACAAAATATCATCATCTGCAGTTACTACAATTGCGTTCGGAAATCGTTCTAGTGCTGGTAATAATTTTCTGTAAGAGCGAATGTCTTCAACAAATTCGATCTCAACTCCCATGCGATGAAGTCGTCTAATGTTTTTTGGCAAGTCCTCGATAGTCGTAATCTGCGTTCCATTCTGATCGTATTTTGAAAGCCATAACACAATGTGATCTGGCCGGATTTTTTGCCAAAGCAGACTCATCAATACAAGATGTAACTTTTCAAACCGCCATGGAACGGCTGTAAGGCTCACGACAACCGGCCTGTCGAAATCATTGAGGCGCCCCCGCTTTAATCCTTTCAAATGTGAAAGGGCACCATAGAAACCTTCCAGCGAAAAAAATCGGTGCTTGATTTGTTTGAGCATCCCTAACATCGTCATACCCTGTTCTCCGAAACATAATCCATGTAACGCTGCGCGATCTTTTGCCAGGAAAACGTTTCCCGCACCAGTGCCTGCAGGCGCTCGCTATATTCAGGGTTTGCGGCAGCCAACGTTGTTTTGCGAACGGCAGCCACCCAATCGTCCAAGCCCACGCCGTCTATCACTGCTCCGGCATGGTTATTCCCAATCACATCAATGCCTCCGGCGGTGGCTGTTGTGACACAAGGCACTCCGAAATAGAGCGCTTCCAGAAGCACCATGCCGTAGATCTCGTAGTCGCTGGGCAAGAGGAACACATCGCTGTTCCGGTAAATGGCTGGCAATGCCTCTTGGCCAAGTGCGCCTGTCATGAGCACATTATTCAGGCCCAGAGCCTTAATCCTCTGGCGAACGGTTTCAGTCATGGGCCCCGCTCCCACCAGAATCAATGCTGTGTCAGCCTTCATTGCGGCTGCCATTTCTACCATCAGCATTGGGTTACGGCGCCGCTCCAGGCTGCCTATGTACAGCATAACCCGGGGGTAACGGGCTTTAAGATCACTCAAAATGGCTTCGTGGGGCGATGCCTCTGTTGGCGTATCAAACCGAGTGGTATCAAGCCCTACCGGAAGTACCTGAACGTTGCTGATTCCCCGAGCCTGAAGGAAGTCCCTGGCCGTGGTGGTTTTAGCCAGCACAGCACGCGCGTTACGCCGTATAGCCGGTGCCAGCAAATAACCATGCGCTGTGTCATACCAGGTTCGGGCTCTACCGGACGGCACCACATACATACCGTGGTAAATAACGTAGGGGATATGCAGTCTACGACAATGGAAGGCCACTAGGGTGGTTGCGGGGTTATTCTCCTCGCTCAAATGAACCAGATCATACTTTCCGCGGAACAGCAATTGCCGAAGACCTGTGAGCACCCCATATTCCAACACCGGAATGCGGCGGTATCCGGTGCGGATGATGGTGATCTTGTAATCAGACCCGCTAGCAATATCCTCGATCGATGGGTTATTCGCGGCTCCTCTGGCGGTAATGATGTCAACCGTATGTCCCTGATGCGCTAACCCCCGGGCCAGCCCGATTTCTTGACTGTTATATTGCCGCTGGTCGACATCACTGCCGTCGGTTCGAAGAATGGCAATTTTCATAGCTATACTTTCCATGGATCCTTACAAGGATGAATAGAATTAAACCGGCATATCACTTAGCACGAACAATACCGGGCTTGGTATCCACATTCTTCAAAACATAAATATTAAACGCGACTAAAATAAACAAAATAAGCCAATACAGAATCTCTGCCCTTGAGCGATTGATAAAGCTTGCCGCGACTAGGTAAGAGATCAGTGCCCCTTCCAGAGCTATAACTTTGAAATAGCAATCGTACAGCTTTAACTCGATTAATTTTTTCTTTGTTTTTTTCGATGTCTTGAAGGTACTTATTATTAAACAAAAAAACACCAATATCCCGACCCAACCTACCTCGCCAAGAACTTGAAACCACGTTGAGTGGACAGCTTTCCCAGTAGTCCTGTTATCGAAATAATGATCTGGAAGATAGTTTGGGCTCAATTCAATGAATCCCAGTATGCCAACACCTAAAGGATGATCTTTTAATACCTCAAAAGTGGCTAGCCAAAATTCAATTCTATGCGAACCACTGGCGCTCCCGTCTTCTACGTCTGTGAGAGTGCCCATTCTCGTCCAGAATGCGTCATCGGCAATATACACAACCCCTGCCAGCGCTATCATTATCAAAAGCATCGCCGTTCCTCGCTGACCGGCCCGTTGATACTTTGAGAACACCATAAAAAATAAAAAGAATGAGGCGCCGACGACAATGGCCAAAAAAGAGCCGCGACTGTTAATAAGAACAATTCCATTTGCAATAAATGCACCGCAAAAAACTGCAAAAACCTTTGTTTTTTTGTTACCCAGCCAGGCAAAGTACATAAGCATTACCAGTGCGGGCGCTATGGCAGCAGCGGTCATATTGCTGTCGCCACCGGTATCAACCATACCTATGCCTTCAACCCGCCCCTGCCAGTCGCGCCCTACTGCATAAGCCAAGTACCCAATATACGTTGCGCCCAGAACGTATGCCCAGAGGCATGCATCGAGAGCCTTTTCCGAGTTGATGAGTTTGTAAGCTACGAAAATAATAACAATCAGTTTTGCGAAGTCAAAGGTAAACGTTTTGTGTGCGCTAGGAACGACTGCAAAGTTAATCATGAATATATACATTACTAAAAAAGCCAATAGCCATTTTAATGCCGGCTGCTGTTTCCAAGGAGCCTGGAACGAAAGCTCTTTATACTTTATGGCGAGAATAAAAAGCATTAATATTGCTGCTACAAATGAATACTGTATGCCAGGAATAGTGGCCGCCCACCATCTGATATCCGGATTCACAAAGTAAACAAGTTGATAAACCAGAAAAGATGCAACCGGTGTAATGAAGACAGCAGCAAAAATTCCGCCGACAAAAAGAAACAGGAATAACAGTGCGAACTTGGACATCGCTAATAGCTACAGTTGGGGAGTAGGGATTTTAGCATTATTGAGGCTCGCAATAGATTAAGCGGTACTGGCAGATCATAGCGGAGGCAAAAAACCGTTCATTGAACTGTTCTTGAGCACCTTCTACCATACCCGCGCGGAGGTTTTCGTTCTCGCAAAGGGCTTCGAGAGCGATTGCGAACGATGATTCATTGTCTGACTCTGTCAGCAGTCCAGTTACTCCCTCCGCAATAATTTCCGGGCTACCTCCCACATTTGCGGCTACAGCCGGGATTCCCAATCTAATTGACTCCAGTAAGGTCATGGAGGTGCCTTCCGTATGGGAGGAAAGCAGAAATAAATTCATAGCGGCCAAATAATGTAAAGGGTTGTTAATAAAATCTGTAAACATGGTTCGATCACGTATCCCGAGTTCGTTGGCCAGAGAGATCAGTTTTTCTTTATCTGGGCCATCTCCAACCATCAGTAAATAGCTGTCCGGTCGTTTTTCGGAAAATTCTTTAAAGGCTCTGAGCATCATGCCCTGATTTTTAACGGGGTCGAGGCGGGAAACGGTACCCACTACAAACGCATCGCCGGGAATTCTCAGGCTATCTCGTAACTTTTTCGCCTCTGGATCGTTCCGTTTCAACGGAAAAATTCCTTTGAAAATCAATTGTATATTCTTTCGTGGTGTAAATTCATACTTCACAAGCGCTTTTTTAGTTGCGTTTGAAATAGCCACAACAGCAGGCGTGAATAATGCCATCAGAGGGTTGAGGAGCATTGCCTTATAGCGGTGTCTATCCGGGTAAAAACGACCGTGCTCCGTAAAGATCACCTTGGCTCCTGTTCCTGGCACTGCCAACCACCCGTAAAACCAAGGCGTATACTGGTGGCAGTGCACCACATCAAACCACCCTTCCCTTAACCGCTTTCGGATCCCAGCCATTAGCGACCAGTCAAATCCCTGCTTTCGCGCCAATTTATGAACCGGGACAGCTGTTTTCTGGAGTGCTTCCCCAATAGATCCTATCTGGCCATCAATACAAAGAATTTCGGACTCTACTCCTTCAGACTTCATACCCATGACAAGCTGCTGGACAATCTGCTCCGTACCACCGATTTCCATGTTGAAGATAGCCAGCGCCCTCGGTGGCTTTTGATCTGGGCGTATGCTGCCTAAGCTCATATCACCCGTCATGCGCTCACCTGATATTGCTGCCACCAGAGCTCAAAAGCTAATAAAGACCAAAGCTCCTTTGTGAACTGGTCATCCCCTGCCAGGTGTTTTTGCCAGAGGTTGCGAATGCCGGCAGGTTCAAAGAAATTGGCAACACCGCTATTTGGAGACAACAAAAGTTGCTCAACAATAGGCTTCAGCTCACGGCGAAGCCACTGCGCCAACGGCACCGAGAAGCCCATTTTCTTCCGATAAAGTATGTCTTGCGGCAGCATCCGTTCAAAGGATTTTTTCAGTATGTACTTCTTCTCTTTACCGTTCAGTTTCAGTGCTGCCGGTATTTGCGCAGCGTACTCCACCACCCGGTAATCCAGCAGCGGCGCCCGAGTTTCTAATGAGTTTGCCATGCTCATGCGGTCTACTTTCACCAGAATGTCTCCGGGAAGGTAGGTTTTGATGTCGGTGTACAGAATGCGGGAAAGGTGCTCGTCTGTATCTGCTTTGTTGTAGTGCGCGCGGGTTATATCGGCCGGGTCATAACCCTGGGTTTCGCGTTTCAGTTCGCCCGTTACAAGATCATTCCACACATCTTTTCGAAAGAAGCTGTTAGTCACAAAAAAAGCCTCGTCTGGCTCTAGTGCCAATGTTCCAAGAAGCGATCTAGCTTTTCTGGTGGGCCCGCTGTTCACCATTCCTGCCAGGCGGGCAAGTCCGGGGAAGAGGTTGTGGCGCAAAGCCGCGGGGAACATTCCCCGTAACCGGTTTTCCACATGGTCTGTGTAATACTTGCTGTACCCGGCAAAGTTCTCATCGCCGCCGTCGCCAGCCAGCGCTACAGTGACTTTTTGGCGGGCCAGCTGTGATACGAAATACGTCGGTACAAAAGACGGGTCAGCAAAAGGCTCATCAAAGTAACGGGCAATGTCCACCAGGCTGTCTGCAACGTTGTCTTTCACCGTGAATTCATGGTGATCTGTTTTGAACTGTTCGGCCACTTTTTTGGCCCAATGCACTTCGTCAAACCGTTTTGAATCAAAGCCGATAGCACAGGTGGTTACTGGCTTACTGGTATGGCCTGCCATTAACCCAACCACGGCACTGGAATCGATACCGCCACTTAAAAAGGCACCCAGGGGCACATCGCTGATCATGCGCAGGCGAACTGCATCATCAATCAGGTTGTAGAGGTTGTCCTGTATTTCATCCAGGCTGGCGCTTGAAGAGGTTGAAAAAGAAACATCCCAATACTGTTCCTGTTTTGTGTCGGTACCATCCGTCATTAACCAATGGCCTGGGGCCAGTTTGTGGACATTTTTGTAGATGGTTTTCGGGTCTGGCACATACTGATAGAAGAAAAAGTCTTTTATGGCGTCGTGCCGCAACTCGGTTTTGACGAAGGGAGCTGGCGTTAGGGCTTTTAATTCAGAGGCAAAGGCGAACTGGCCATCCGCTTCATAAAAGTACAGCGGTTTTTTGCCAAGGCGATCGCGCGCCAGGAACAGTTTTTTAGCGGTGCGATCCCATATTGCCAGCGCGAACATGCCGTTGAGTTGGTGCAGGCATTCGGGGCCATAGATTTCATAAAGCGCGAGCAAAACCTCTGTGTCGGTTCGCGTGCGGAAGCTGCAGCCCTGACTGATGAGTTCATCGCGCAATTGCTGGAAGTTGTAGATCTCGCCGTTGTAGGCAATCACATAGCGTTCTGATGCAGACACCATTGGCTGGGTGCCGGCATCACTGAGGTCAAGAATGCTCAACCTGCGGTGAACAAAGCCCACTGAGTCATCAAGCCAGGTTGAACCGGCATCGGGCCCGCGGTGGATAATGGCCTGCCCCATGTTCTCAAGCCAGCTCTGATGAGCTTCGCGACCGGGGGTGGAGGTGGTGCGCAGAAAACCCGCCAATCCGCACATTAACTGACCTCCCCTTGTTCTGTAGCGTCAGTTTTTTCTTTGCCGGTTAGTGTACGGAACAACGCTTCGTACTCGTTTGCCATGCGGGCCGCGGAATAGCGCTCGTGTACCATTTCGCGGGCGTTATAGCTGAGTGTTTGAGCCAGTTCGGGATCGTTCAGAACCTGCTTGCAGAGGGCTTCCAGCGCGGCTTTGTCGCCAAAGGGCGCAAGCAATCCTGTTTTGCCATGCTCTACAAGCTGGTCTACACCGGGAATGTCGTAAGCTACCACCGGAACACCTACGGCCATGGCCTCCATCATGCACCTGGGTATACCTTCCAGTGAAGAAGTCATCACAAACAGGCTAAAGTTTGAAAGCAATTCTAGCCGGTCGCTGCGAAAACCGAGGAACTCAATGGCATTCACACTATTAAGTTCGGAAGCCTGAAGTTCCAACTCCTTTCTTTGGCTGCCGTCGCCAAGAAGTTGCAACCGAAGATCGGGCGCCTGTTGATGAAGCTGATCAAACACGCTTATAAGGTCTGGTATGCCTTTTCGGGGAATCATCTGACCAATAAAGCCGATGATTCGGGAATCTTTGTTGGTTTCTTTGTCTTCGGGCAGGCTCGCCAAAGCCGCATCAATTTCAGTAAGGTCGACACCGTTTCTAATAAACAAGGTTTTAGATTCAGGCACTTTAAACCGTTTCATGTCGTCCATCAGTTCTTCGGAAAGAGGAACAACACGGTCAAAGTAACGCAGCATGTGCGTGCCTATGCGGATAAACGTTGCCAGCTTGAACCCAACATCACCAGAGAAGCCGTGCGGGGTGCTGACGCAGGCAATGCCTGATTTTTTCGCAGCCAGCAGGCCCAGGATGTCTGATTTGTAGCCGTGGGTATGAATTACGTCTATCTGGCGGTTACGGATAACCTCGCACAATTTGCTAACCACTCGGAAATCGAAACGCCCGTGCATATCCAGGTAATGCACTTGCTGTTCATCGTCTTGGGGATAGTACTCGGCTACCGAAAGGTCTTGGTCTGGCGATTCCCGGGTTACCGCCAAATCGCAGATAACGCCATCGCGGTTGATGTTGTTGGCCATGGCCAGAACCCAACGCTCTGCGCCATAAAAGCCGGCCGGGGTTATGAACTGAAGTATTCGCAAACTGTTCACTGATTCGTCACTCCGGGAATTCGTTTCTTCGGTGCTTCTGGCGCTGTTCCAGGTTACCTGTGTTTGGCCCTGCATGGCCTTCACAATGCCCCGTACTGCATAGCCATTCACCATCACGAAATAGTAGGGCGTGGATACCCAGGCTGGCAGGCTGTTCTTGTCGGTTGTTAGGTGTCCTTTGAGTGCCAACGCCAGCAGTATTAGGCTGCCCAAGGTGACCAGTTGAAACAGTCCGTAGCCCGCCAAAGCAAGTATAACGCTCCCCAAAACGCCGACCGCCAGAAACAGCGGAATCAACCAGCGCAGCAGTTTGTGGGAAATAACCTCAAACGCAAAAGTACCGACTTTTTTAGGATTCATCACGCTGCGCACTCGCATCAGCCCACGAATGCTGCGGTTGACTATGCGTTCTTTGCGGGCGATTTCACGGCTAAAATCACCGGCAGTTTCTTCAAAACAGCGGGCTTTTGGATCAAACACTCCGCGATAACCTTTGGCAATGATTTGTAGCGGGTTCACAAAATCATTGATGTCTTGCGGCTGCAAAGGCTCCCAGAGCTCAGTGCGAATGGCGTAGATGGCGCCGTCGCCGCCTACTACGGAGTGCAACTGCGATTCCATTTCTTTGATGGCCAGCTCGTAACGCCAATAGAGGTTTTCATTATTGGCGCTGGCGCCGCTGTCTGCGTCTGTGTAGAGCGCAGCGCCTACGGCGTAGCCAACCTTTGGGTCGTCAAAATTCTCTGCCAGGCGACTGATGGCGTCGGGGGCGTACATGGCGTTGGCGTCGCTGAACACGGTGATTTGGGTGCGTATCTGTTCCATGGCCAGGTTGATGCCCATGGTTTTTCCCAATCGGCCCGCTTGGCGGATCAGTTTGATGCGAGGGTTGCCAAGGGCTTTTACTTTTTCGTCGGTGCCGTCATCGGAGCCGTCGGACACGACAACGATGTTCAACTTGTCGGTGGGGTAGTCCAGTGCTGTGGCGTTGTTGAGTTTTTCTTCTATTACTGCGGCTTCGTTGTAACAGGAAATGACCAGGGTTACGGTTGGGATGCTGCCATCTTCAGTGCCGACGTTTACCGGGGCTGGCTTTGGCTGAATATTGCGGGTAAGCAGCCACAAAATAGCGGGGTATCCGAAATACACGTAGACCGGCACCAGCAAACACACAACGGTAATAAACAGAATAACGCTCATAGGGTGATATAACGCCGTAATTTAGGGCCAATCCAGTTGGCGACGGGCAAAGGAAAACGCTGCCAGATGCGTTCGATTAGCGGGCGCAAACGACTGACAGCTTTGCTTAAACTAGAACTTGAAATTGAGCCTGACACCGCGCCTTCGTTCGTCTGGCTGTCGTTGCGCCAAATCAAATGGTGGGGTACTGCACCCCACTGTTTTTTAAAACGGAATGTGCCCTCGCCCAATGTGGAGCGGCCAAAATCAAACTGGGTGCAGCCTAGATCATTCACTTTGGCCAGCAGGGTCCAGTACAACAGCATGTTCGGTGCCAGCTTGTTGTGTTCTTCAAGGGTAGACGCCCAGGGAATGCACGCCTGCTTGCCCTGCACCAGCACTATGCCGCCACCTACCGGCTCGTTACCTTTGAACACCAGGCCTACCAACATTTTGTCGCCGTAGGCCCTGCCCAGTTCTTTGAACCAGCTCAGGCTGTGTACCGGTGAGCCCAGGCGCAGCATATTACGTGAAAACACCGCATAAAATAATGTGATGGCGGCGTCGCCTTGGCGTACTTCTGCGGTTAAGCCATTTTTTTCGGCTTTGCGGATCTGGCTGCGCAGTTTGGGCTTGTAGCTTTTCATCAGGGTTTCACTGCAGGCCGGCAATTCGCACAGCATGCGCACTTTGGTGTCGCCGGCAAGCTCGGTGCATTCTTCCGGCAGCAGTTCTGGCCCGCCTTCGCGAATTTCCAGAGCTGCACCGCCGAGACTGGCGGCGAGATTCTGCGCGGCGAATCGAATTTCGTTGGCAATGTGCGGGCTGTCGGCCAACAGCCCACCAAGATCGCAGAATGGCAGTGACACCAAGGTGCTTGGCCGAAAGGGTCGTTTCACTTCCACCAGCGGCAAGGCTCCGCAAAGCTTGCCGTTTTGATGGGCGGTTACCACCCAGGCAGCGTGGCCGTAGGCTTTTTTAACCGCCGTTAACCAGCCGCTGTAATGGTAAGGCGTGGCGTTTGGTTGGCTGGCGATGTAATCGTTGTAGTCTTTCAACGGGAAAGCCGACAACCGTGAGGCACGTACCTGCAGTTCAGCGTTCATTAGGGGCTGTTTCCTTCAGCCAAAGCTGTTTGGTGCGCCGGGCGGCGTCTTCCAGTTTCAGTTTAAAGCGGCCACGCTGCAGTGACACCTGAGTGAGCTGCCGGTGCAACTGGCCCAGGTTGGCTTTGTAGCGTTCTTCGCCACCCATAAAGTCGTAATAGTGAAAGCCGTGGTGGCGGTAGTCTTCAATGCACAAGGTGTGACCCAGAAGCCCGGGTTTCAGCCGGTTGTCGGTTTCAGTTTCCATGCCGCCCAAGTAGAAATAGATAACGCCTTTGTGCAACAGGTTATAGAAGCTGGCGATTTCCTGGTCGCCGGCCATCAGCGATACCAGGTCTATACCGCCATCTGCCCATTGGGTTCGAATCAGCTCACGATGAAAGTGCAAAAAATCCGGGTTGGCAAAGCCACTCTGGTCGGCACCACTGCCCCAGCGCTGCAGATGCCGCGGGCCTATGCGATCAAATAATGCCAAAGCGCCTTCGACCGAATCTGGCCGCTGCAACTGCACCTTCCCCCGCTGCTGGTATAAGCGTTCGCAGCGGCTTATCTGGTAACGGGTGTTGCGTGACAGGGTATCCAGGTAATGCACGCCACCGCGCCGCAGTTCGTCCAGATTTACGCCGAAACAGGGCGCTTCCCAGCGGATGTGTTTGTGCAACCCGGTTAGCTGGGCGTAGCGGTCGGCGTCTTTACTGTCGATGGCACCGACAATGAATTCGTCCCATTCTGGCAATTCTTCACAGATGTACTTTAAAGACGCAGCAGCCACCCGGTCTTCCTCGCCTTTTTCAGACAGAAAACCGTTGTATTCAATCCAAATCTGGTCTTGCAGGCGCTGCCCAGTTTGGTGCAAGCGCAGGCAATGGCTTTTCAGCACGCCATGGCGGCGTTCGCTGGTTTCAACCAGCAGGCCCAAGCCGATAATGCGCTCGCCCTCGGTTACTTTTAACACCCGTGCTGCAGGCTTGTAAGTCGCCAGCCAATGCCCCAGCCACTGCCACGACAAAAACACCGTGGGTTCGGCGCGGTGTTCCAGATCTTGCCAGTCAGCCTTCAAACCTGGGTAGGCGGAGGCTGGCTGCAATGTCACTGATAAGTTGGCCTTGGCCATGGCATTGCTTCCTGACACCTGTTTAATGCTGCGGATTCGGGTGTTCCACCAAGAATGGCCCAATGGCCAAGTAGTCCAGTGCTCCCTGCAAAAATGCACGAACGCCGTCTTCCGGCGAGCTTACGATGGGCTCTTCGTGCATGTTAAAGCTGGTGTTGATCAGGCTTGGGATGCCGCTGATTTTTTCGTATTCTTTCAAAATGTCGTAATAGCCGGGATTCACGTGGCGCTGAATCAGCTGGGGTCTGGCGGTGTTGTCGACGTGCACGGCGGCCGGGCAGTTTTCTTTCATGAACTCGGTGCAGTCAAAAGTGATGGTCATGAATTCGGCGGCGTGTTCGGCGCCTTTGATGTTGTGGTAGCACTTCTCGCGGGCCTCGTACAAGGTCACCGGGGCGAACGGCATGAATTCTGTGCGGCCCAGGCGTTTGTTCAGCCATTGGTTCACTTCCGGCTCGCGGGCGTGGTACATGATGGTGCGATTGCCCAAGGCACGGGGGCCGTATTCCATGCGGCCATCAAAACGCGCGACTACGTTGCCGTTGTGGATCAGCTCGGCCACTTCTTTGGCCAGGTGCTCCGGGCGCTGGTATTCCAGGCCTTCGGCTTTCAGGGCCTGTTCCATTTCGGATTCGGAGTAATCCGGCCCCATGTAACTGTTATCAATGGACGGCTTCGCCCCGCCCTGCCAGCTGTGATAGAGCGCCGCGCCGGTGCCGCAGCCGCCGTCGCCCATGTTGGGGTAAACGAAGATGTGGTTTACGCCTTCGATTTCAAAGATGCGCTGGTTTAGCTTCACATTGGCGGTAACGCCGCCGGACAACACAATGGTGTCTATGCCGGTTTTTTTGACCCAGTGGCGAATGTAATCGGTGGCTACTTTTTCCAGAACGTACTGATAGGCCGCGGCCACGTCGATTTTTGGAAACTTGGACGCCAGGTAACGAGAGAAAAACACGTTACTGGCTTCGTAAATACGGAAATCACCCGGCGTTTGCTGAATGCGTGAAAGCAGGATGTCGCCCAGGATGGACGGGTCGCCGTAGGACGCCAAACCAACGATTTTGCCTTCATGGCGGCTGGGTTTGAAGCCAAGGCTGGAGGTAACGTGTTCGTACAGGGTGCCCAGGGAGTTCGGGAACGGCAGGCCGTGCAAACGATGGATTTTGCCGTCGCGGCCTTCACTGATGGAACCGGCCAGGCCGGTACCGTAGCCGTCCAGGGTAACGCACAGGGCACGATCGAAACCGCTGCACAGAAAGCTGTTGGCAGCGTGGGACAGGTGGTGGTCCATGCGTTTGATGGGGCCACTCCAGCCTACCGAGGCCAGACCATCGGTCAGTTCGGTTTGCCAATGCTGGAAGGACTCTTTTGCGTTTTCGCCCCACTGCCGCGAGGCTTTTAGCGCCATGGTGTTGGATGCTATTTTTGTGGCACCTGTCATGGAGTAATAAGAGTTGTATAGAAAACTCTTTTCCATCATGGCGTTAGGGTGGGTTAGCCCGTGAATGGCTTCACTGCGGTCTGGTACGCGGCTGAGCGCTTCTTTGATTTGCGGGCCCAGGTCTGTGGGTTCAAACGACTTTATAAATTCTTTTTCGTCTTCCATGTTTTTGGAAAACAGTTTTTGTTCGTTTTCTGCGGTCAGGAACGGGTAGCAAACCTGGTCAAAATCTGACATGGACAGGCCGGTGTAGGCAAGTGCTTTTTCCAGGGCCAGGCGCGGAAATCCGGATTGCTGTTTAACCCGGGTAAACCGTTCTTCGCCGGCGGCAAACAGGATGTTGCCATCTTCAACGATGGATACCGTTGAGTCTTTATCTAGCGGTGATATGCCAAGCACCTTCATGCCATTCTCTCCATAAGCGTTCGAATGCGGGCAGGTGATGACGCCTGGCCGCCTAATTCATTAAAGAAAAAATCAAAATACTGTCGAAAACTGTCCAGAAATAAACGCAGCTGCGCTTCGCTCTGAACGTAAGATGTGTGCCCGGGCACCACGCTGGGGCTGTGAAAGCTCCAGGTAAAGGTGCGCGCACCCTGTTTGTACAGGGCACGGGTGAGTTTTATGTGTTCTGCCGGGGCGAAGCCTTCTGGTGACAGCATTAACCGGTCAACCGCGCCCAGGCGCGACAGAATGCCGGGGGCTCTGAACTTTTTCAGCGCCAGCGCAGATTGGTAAAGCGGAATAGCAAGGGCGTTAGCCCAACCTATGAATCCGCCGCTGCACGGGATTTCCAAAATGCGCTCGCCGCTGTCGGCTCCAAACCAGAACGGGTGGGCATTGAATCGCCGGTAATCCGGGCCGCCGTCTGCCCGGGAATCCAAGGGCGGGCACACCGACAAATCGATGTTGAAACCCAGTTCCTGAAGTATACCCGTGGTGTTTGGCCCAAAGCCGTAACGCCCGGCTTTGTAGGTGGTGGGTTTAGCGCCGAAATTGTCCGCGATGGTTTGCTGAAGAATTTTGAGTTTCTGCCGCTCCAGATCTTCAGGCAGGTTGCCCGGGTAGCTGTTGGCGCGGTTGACCACTTCGGTTTGCGGCGGATTTACCCAGGGGTGCAAATGGGCGCCGATTTCGCACTGGCCGTCTGAGGCAAACTGCTTCAACAGGCCGTAGCCGTGGGGTTGGCTGGCCACTGGGTAGTCGATGACGTAACACGGGCAAATGCCGTATTCGTTGAAAATACTCTGTACCCGGTCGATATGCGCCATGGCCGACACCTGATTTGCCTGGGCGTTTGGCTCGGCGCTCCAGTCAAATTCTTCTTCGGTGTCGATCACTACGATTAATTGCGGTGGCAATTCGTAGGGCAGGTTGATGGCCTGGCGCTGTGAAAACATAGGTGCGTCCTTGAATCCCTGTGTTATTAACCCTGCCGCTTAGCGGCCGTTTAACGCAAAACCGTGGGTTAGTTCTAAGCGGATAACGTATTGATCGCGATCGTTGCTGACCGTTCCGCTACCCAAGTCGCTGCGCAGGTAAGACTGGTTAAACGCCACCGCGAATTCGGTGTTTTCTGCCAGTTGCCGTGACCAGCGGGTATCAAACCGGTGTATCTGATCAACAATGGTACCGGCCTGGTCTTCTGCATCGCCCTGCCAGCTGTAGCCAAAGGTAATGCGCTGCAGATCGGTTAGCTGCACACCCAAGCTGACGCTGGAGCGGTATTCGTGGGTTTTGTCGCCGCTGATTTGAGATTTCAGCAAGGCGGCTTCTGCGGCCACGCTGAGTGTGCAGGCGTTGCACAGCAGATCGGTGCTGTGGAATATCGATACGGAATCGCTAACCACCAAATCTCGCAGCTCGACTGTTTCCGGTAAAAAACCGAATTCGGGCGGTAAATTCAGCGACAGATCTGTGGCGCTGTCGGACAGCCTTCGGTTGTACTGAACCGAGGTGCGGTATTGGTCGGCCACCCAGCTGCGGTCCACGAACCCGGTTAATGCATCGCTGTCGGTTTCGGTATTGTCTGAATACTCGGTTGTTGCCCAACTTTGACCGCCACCGATGCTGAACGAGCCGTTTTCCAGATCGCGCCGGTACACCAGCTGGGCGCTGTCGATTGTTTGGTCAACGCTGCTCCCATCAGACCAGCTACGGTTGGCGTTAAGGCTGGCACTGGAGCGCTCGCTAAGCCTGCGGGTTAGCTCGGCGCCTGCCGTTAAGGAGTTTTCATTGCTGAGGTCACCGCCACCAAAACTTTGGCCGGCCTGGCTGAACAGGCGCAAGGTAGAAAGGCTGCCGGCATTAAAGCGTAAGCCTGCCCCGGCGCTTAAGGTGTTTCGGGTTTCGTAACTGGACGGGTTGACCACAAAGCCGGTGTTGTTGCGCACCGAGCTGACGGTGTGGCCCAGGTTAAAATCCAAAGGCTGAGCCGGGTCGAAATAGGCGTAGCTGGCCGCGCCTGAAATGGAGCTGGTGTCCGTTTGGTCGCCAACGGAGGTGTCGCGCCTGGTTTCCAGGGTGCCACCGTATTGCAATGCTAGCGAGTTTGCGCCGCTGGCAAGCGCGCCACCAATACGACCAGATACACCCACGCTGGGTTCCGTGCGGGTGTCTGTGCCGCCGACACTGTCGGTTCGGGTGTGGGTGGCTGCCGTAAAGACGGAAGCGGAACCAGCAACGGATTGCAGTGTGCTGCCGTCAGCCACCTGTGCCGCTAGTGGCAATGGTAAACCACATACCGCGATTAATGCAGCCGATGAGCGGCCAAATCGTTTCCCTGCTCTGCGTTCCATGTGTTACTCCTGAAAAACCAGCCCGGCAAATTTGTCCGTTTCCAACAGACTAACCGCTTCTGCGATTTCGTCGCCTGTTACTTCGCCAAAGGGCACACCCATGACCACTTGGTCAGCAAAGCGTTCGAGTATGCGGGCTTCGGTGTTATCCCGGAACGCCGGCGCGTTGATCACGATACAGCGGTCCGGATAACGATTTTTCAATTCGCTGATTAGCTCGCGCATGCGCACCGCTGAAAACAGCTCTACCGCCGAAGACGCCTGGGTGCCCGCCGGAATCACGCTTAAACGGGCTACGCCGCTGGCGTACAGGATGTCTTTTATGTTCAAAGAACGGTCGGCGACGAAGTCAGTCGCGCCGGCTCCGAGGGTTGCCGACACCAGGTTCTGCAGACTGTGATTGTATGGATCGCAATCTACCAGCAGCGCAGACGTGTGTGAGTCCAACGCAAAGGCCGCCGCCAGGTTGTAGGCGGTGGCGACGGAACTGCGGCCCTGCCCCAATGAGCTGAACATAACCGCAAAATTGCCCTCGCCGTGGCGGCTGCGCAGCTGGATTCGCAGTTCGCGGTAGGCGTCCATCACCTCTTTGTCTGGCATGCCGGGATAGATGATTTTCTTTTCCCGCAACTGCTCCCGGCTCCAGGGATTCGGGTTTCCGATCAGTTCCAGCGAAACGGCAGAGTCATAGACCGTTGGCGGGCGCTCTGAATCTGCACCTTGTGCCGCACCCAGTTGTCGACGTGGCGCTTCGACACCGGCAAAGGGCCGTTCTTTGCGGAAGTTGTCTTCAGAACTCGCTTCGCCTTCTGAATGGGCGCTTTGGCGTTCTTTCTGATTTTTCAGCAACGCGTTGTAGAGTTTGTTGTCGTCCATTAACGGCCCCCGAACCCGGTTAACTCGCGGGCTTTATTGATCAATTGTTCCGGGGTTATTCCCATTACGCTGAACAGCAACACGCCGAGGTAGACCGCCATGAACACGGCCAAAATAAACAGTATGGCCATGACATCTTTGCGTAACAGGCGGTCTTTCCAGGTACTACGGTAATGCGGAATGCTGGTCAGCACCGGAAGGCCTGCGGGTAATGACAGTTGCAAAGCTCGCGGCGAGCGCAGGCGCTGGTCAAACATCACCAGCATAACCAACAGGCCTAACACCATGGTGCTGCCCAAAAACGGGCCAGCCAAGCCAACCTGATAAAGTTGTAGCCCATCCCAAGTGGTGGGGTAAGTCGCCGGCTCCTGAATTTTGTAGCTTACGCCCTCGCCTTGCACGTCTAGCGTCATAGACAAACGTGCTTTTTCCCTGCGCTGCAGCATGTCTTCGTACACGCCGCGGGTAACGTCGTAATCGCGGGTGAGCTCAGAGAACTGGGCCTGGTTTTCGGCGACGCGCTGGGAGCGTTCAAAGGCTTCTTCTAAAAGTCGTTCAAGCGATGCCAGCCGATTGGTTTGTACCGCTAAGCGAGTGGTGCCATCCGAGAGCTGAATTTTCAGGTTCTCGTAGACCGGGTTTTCCATCACTTCGGTTACCCCGCCCTCACGGGAGGAATCACTCTGGCCCGACACCTGGCTTTCCAGGTCGGCAATCTGAGCCTGGGTGCTGATTACGTCTGGATGGCGTTCCTGATAGCGCAGCAGCAGCGAATCTAGTTCCAACCGCATAGACGACAGCCGGCGCTCTGCGGCAGATTTGCCGGGGTCTAAGGTAATGCGGCGTACCGGCTGTTCCCGGGACAGCTGTTCGCGAGTTAAGCGTACTTCGGCCTCGGATTGCTGCAGTTCCAACTTCAGATTTTCAATTTCGCGGCGCAGGCTTTCGATGCGCGCCATGGCGCTGCTTTCGTTGCCGTCTTGGTTGCCACTTTTGAATTCTTTAAGTCGCTCTTCGGCGTCTTCTAGCTGGCGCTGGTAGGTTTTTACCTGAGAGTCAATAAACTCAAACGCGCCCTGGCTTTCAGATCGTTTTTTACGCACTGAGCGCTCAACAAACCGGCTTAAGGCCGCGCTGAGTACCTGAAATGAGCTGTCTGGATTGCGGCTGGTGTAGGTCAGTTCCAGGAAACTGCGGTTAGACACCCGCAATTGAATCTGTTTGCGCAATTCGCTGATGATGCCGTTGCGCGTTGCATCGGCTTCGCCGCCGTTGATCATTCCGGTGTCCAGAGCGACTTGCTCCAGAAATGACCGGCTTTGAATCATTTCGCGGGCTTCGTTAATGCGGTCAAGCTGGGTGACTTCCGCCTGGCCGCGCAGTAGTGGCTCAAGAATGTTGGACTGGTCGGCGTATAACACCGCCTGGGATGTATAGCTTTTCGGGGTAACGTACCCCATTGTTAAAACACCGGCTGTTACCAACATAAAGATAACAGCCGCCGCCAACCTGTGGCGATAAAGCTCAAGCTTTACCGCACGCAGGGTGTCGATGATGAACTGTAGATCCATCAGAGCTCGCCTCGGAACAACTGTTTGCGGGGCACGCTGATGACGTCACCGGCCTGCAAGGTGTGGTTGGTTTGCATGTCGCCTTCGGTAAGGATAGCGCCCAGATCCAGGCCGTAACTTTTATATTCGCCGTCAACCTGGCGGTGTAATACGGCGCGGCCGTCGGCGGCAAAATCCGTCACGCCACCGGCGATGAGTACCAAATCCAGCACGGTCATGCCTGGCTGAAAGGCAACAGATTGCGGCGACGCTACCTGGCCGGTAATGCGCAGGCGGTTGCGAAATTCTTTGCTGGCCGGGGAGGTAACCATAACGGAGACTTCGGGGGTGCGAATGAACTCACTCAGGGCGGTGCCCACTTCGGTGGCCAGTTCTTCAGGGCGCTTGCCATCGGCTTTCACATCGCCCATCAGGGGCATAGAGATGAAGCCGTCTGGGCGCACCACAATGGATTGGTTCAGTTCCGGGTTGCGCCACACGTGCACCGCGATGGTGTCACCCACGCCGATTTCATAGGCTTCGACGTCCATTTCGGAAGACGGAGGCATTTGTGCGGAAGATGGCAGGCCGGAGCAACCCGCCAACACGAGTGTGAACAATGCCGTACATACTGCTGCAATCGCTTTAAACCTGCCCATAATTTTCTCCAGATCCCTGTTTTTTTGTCGTCGCTACTTTTGTTACTGCCGCTGCTACCGCACGCCTTTGCCCAGAAGCACCACTTCCACTGTTTGAATCATGATAAGTATGTCCATCAGTAGGCTGTGATTTTTCGAGTAATAAAGGTCGTATTCCAGTTTGCCTTTGGCGTCTTCTACCGAGGCACCGTAGGGGTATTTAAGTTGGGCCCAGCCCATTAATCCAGGCTTTACGTAATGCCGTGTGTCGTAAAGCGGTATTTTCTTTTTCAATTCAGAGACAAATTCCGGCCGTTCCGGGCGCGGACCGACAAAACTCATTTCGCCTTTGATCACGTTGTAAATCTGCGGCAGCTCATCCAACCGGGTATTGCGTATGAAACCGCCAACACGGGTAATGCGGTTGTCGTTTGCTGACGCCCAGCGGGCTTTGCCGTCTTTTTCTGCATCCTGGCGCATGCTGCGAAATTTATAGATGCGAAATTCTTTGCCCAGCAGGCCGATTCTTTGCTGACTATAGAGCACCGGGCGGCCAGTCTCTAGGAATACTGCAATAGCGGTTAGTATAATAAAAGGCGACATGATGGCCAGCAACGTGAGGCTGAGCGCAAGATCGACAAAACGCTTGGCAAACGCGCGGCTGCGAGAGGCGCTGAAACCGTCAGAAAACAGGATCCAAGACGGGTGAACCATGTCGAGCTTGGCTTTTTGCAGCTCGCGCTCGTAAAAATCCACTCCGCTGGTCACGGTGATGCCGCGCAGTTTGCACTCCATTAATTCCGCCATGGGCAGGAAGCCGCCCTGGGCCTGACGCCGTTCTTGTGGGGCGATCACAATTTCAGACACTTTGTTGTGGCGGCAAAACTCGTGGAATTTGACGGGGATTGGCAGTAACTGATCTTTTTTTACAGCGGTCTGGTCCGGGTTGTCTGCAATGCAACCGATGATGCGAACGCCCATGGCGCGCATGTTCTGTTCGTACTCTTGCATTAAGTTAGCGGCAAACGGGCCTGCGCCAAACACCACTACCCGGCGCACCAGCTGTTCTGAATCGACCACTCTTAAAAAGACCAGCCGGCACAGAATGACGATTAATGAGGAGAGCGCGACGGCGTAGAAGAGCGCGGAACTGCCCGGGTCGAACGCTGGTGCAAACAGATAAATAATGGTGAGGCCCAGGCCGCCTACGAAGCAGTAAGCCACCAAGGTGCGAAAAAACAGGGAGGAAGCGTTTTCATTGGCAAGGGACGAATAGCCGCCCATAGACAGGGTGCCGGCGCTAAGCATAAGCGCGAAAACCAGCGCGGCTAAGGTGCCAGACGCCAGTTCAGGCGGTAAAGGAATGGCCAGATGAACGCCAGTCGCGAGCAGGCGGTACACAAAAAACAGTAAACAAAATTCCAACACGCCAAGCAACAGATACGGGATGTGTAGAAACTGTTTCCGAAAACGAATATAGGACACACCAAACTTCCTTGCCGCCCGCCTATTGTTTAATCGAAAAATCGACGCTGTAATCTGGTCAATTTTAAGCCATTTGTATCTTTATGTAACAAGCATTTACTGCTTTATAACTGTGGCTGAGATATTACGGGTACGGCGATTGTTTTTGAACCTGCAGTAGGTGAGAATTGCAAAATACTTGCAATAAGGATGCCCGCGCCCATGTCAGACCGGCAAAATAGTGAATCCAGCGCACCTGCTGCCGTGTCAGGCGACACTTTACGCGACAGAGAGAACGGCGCAAGAACGCTACACGCCATGAGCATTGATGTGGAAGACTACTTTCACGTGGCCGCTTTGGCAAAGGTGATTCGCCCTGACCAGTGGGGCAGCCTGCCCAGCCGTGTAGAGCAAAACACCGAGCGCCTGCTGGCATTGTTCGAACGCAATGACGTGAAGGCCACCTTTTTTGTGCTGGGATGGGTGGCCGACAAGTACCCGCAATTAGTACGCAAAATTGCCGCTGGGGGTCATGAAGTGGCGTCCCACGGCTACAGCCACCAGCTGATTTACAGCCAGACTCCGGACGTGTTCCGCGAGGAAACTGTGCGTTCAAAAGCGTTGCTGGAAGACATTATTGGGGCTGAGGTGAGCGGTTATCGCGCTGCTAGCTATTCGATTACCCATAAATCGCTGTGGGCGCTGGATATTCTGGCGGAATGCGGATTTACCTGGGATTCCAGTATTTTTCCGGTGCGCCATGACAATTACGGCATTCCGGGTTCGCCCCGTGCGCCCTACACCATTGAAACTGAAAAAGGCCATTTGCTGCGGGAATTCCCGCTGACCACGGCCAAAATCGGCGGGCTTTCTATACCGGCGGCGGGCGGGGGCTATTTTCGCCAGTTCCCCTACCCTGTTTTCCGCTATTTGTTCAATAACGCCTCTGGCGGTGGCAGCCGGCCGCAAATGTTTTACCTGCACCCCTGGGAGGTAGACCCAGACCAGCCGCGCTACAACAACGCCAGCTGGTTTTCCCGCTTCCGTCATTACACCAATCTGGATAAGTGCGAGCACCGCCTGGAAAGGCTGATGCAAGACTTCCGCTTTGGTACAGTGTCACAAAGCTACGATGCGTATAAACCCGAGAGCTCTCAGCCGGGCACGCGACTGACCACGCAACAGATGGTCGGACTGGCCTGAAACTGACGGGGATTGCCCATGTATTTAGAATTTTTCGGCCTGCACAGACACCCGTTCCGGATTACGCCGGAAGACGACTTTATTTACATGAGCCAGCAGCACTCGCGGGCTTACGTGTATATGTCGTCGGCTATTTGGAGTTCAGAAGGTTTTGTGGTGATCAGTGGCGAAATCGGCTCTGGTAAAACTACCCTGCTAAAGAAAACCATCCGCAATATGGATGGGGATTTGAAGCTGTTGAACGTGGCCTACACCAACCTGGAATCCAAAGATCTGTTCAGCCTGATTCTGCGCAAGGCGGGATTGAAGGCCGAAGACGACAGCAAGGTGGGCATGCTGTTTCAGATTACGGAATATCTGGAGAAGATGGCCGCCGAAGGCACGCCGGTGGTGCTGACCATCGATGAAGCCCAGAACCTGACCCGGGAAAACCTGGAAGACGTACGCATGCTGGCCGGCATGGAAAGCATGGGCGGGCCATCTATGCGGGTAATTTTGCTGGGGCAGCCTGAGCTTAAACAGGCGGTTACTTCTATTCCCCAGCTGTCGCAACGGGTAAAGCTGTTTTTCCACCTGGAAGGGCTAACGCCAAAAGAAACCGCCGAGTACATTGATTATCGCTTGCTGGTGTCTGGCCACGGTGGCAATAAGCTGTTTGATAAAGACACGGTTCAAGAGATTCACGATTTGAGCCATGGCATTCCGCGCCTGATTAACAAGCTGTGCGACGGTATGATGATGTGCGCCTACGCTGAAGACCGGCCGTTTATAGACCCCCACGACCTGAAAAACATCCGCAAGGATTTGCTGGGGGAAGACGACGAGCCAAAGGCAAAACTGCCGGAGAACGCGCAGCACAACAGAAGTGCCGCCCCAGCCCCGGTTGGCGCGCAGTCGACTGAAGGCTTCGGTGACCTGTCAAAAACCCTGCAGCGTATTGCCAGTGCTCTTGAGAGCATTGATGGGCGTTTGGCGAAGATGTCATCAAAAGGGACATCCCCAAAAAAAGAACCCGCTGACAATGTGAAGTCACTCACGCCTTTCTGGAAGAAATAGCTGCTTGCGGCTGTTGAATTACTATACACACCCGATCCGCTTGGTCATTTTTGGCCGTCCGCCCCGGATTTCATGAATACACCATTGACGTTTTCCTGCTCACTATTTAAGCTGGGATATACCTTTGGGATATACATTGCGAGGCAGTCAACAAATGGAACGTGCAAGTATTTTCAAAAGCAACAAAAGTCAGGCACTGCGGCTTCCAAAGCCGGTGGCCTACCCTGATGACGTCAAACAAGTGGACATCGTGGTCATTGGGCGTGCTCGCATTATAACGCCCGCCGGAGAGGCATGGGATAGCTGGTTTGACGGTGAAGGGGTTTCCGGTGACTTTATGACAAGCCGCGAACAGCCGACCCCTCAAGAGCGTGAGACGCTCTGATGCTGAAGTACATGCTTGATACCAACATCGCGATTTACACCATCAAAAATCGGCCTGCCGAGGTCCGTGAAGCGTTCATTGCTCACGACGGACAGATGTGCATTTCAGTCGTAACGTTCATGGAGCTGATATACGGAGCTGAGGCATCTGCGGCAGTGCGCCGTAATCTTAGGGATGTTGAGGGTTTTGCAGCCCGGCTTGAGGTTTTGCCATACGACAATGACGCGGCAGCACATACCGGGCAATTGCGAGCTGAGCTGAAAAAGATTGGTCGCCCGATTGGCCCTTACGATGAAATGATCGCCGGGCACGCCCGATCACAAGGATTAGTGGTCGTCACCAATAACACAAAGCAGTTCGAGAACGTGCCCGGGATACGCCTGGCCAACTGGATGGGCTAGGCGTATCCCGGGGCCAGAGTTCGAGGGCCGAATGTTCTTCAACTGATCCTCAAGGGATTCTTCCGCAATTTCGGTGTCGTAAGCTGTCTGAACTCGCAGCCAGTGACCGCTCACGAGAGAATCCCGGCGTGGTGTTAGGCTGCAACTACAGAAACACGCCCTGGTTTTGCTGTATGACCGTCAGCGCTGATGACGATTTGTACGTCTCGGCCCAGGCGGGTGAGACAGTCCAGCATTTTTGTTTCACTGATGCCGCGAAACTTGCCATTCAGCAGATTAGAAAGCTTCGGCTGGCTCAGATCCAGAATCTTACAGGCATCTGTCTGTGTCCATTGATTGGCGCTAATAATGTTGCGAATTTGCGCTGCTAGTTGCGCTTTTACCAGCATTTCATCTGCATTAGTAAAGCCCAGGTCCGCATAGACGTTGGTGCTTCCTTCTTCAACTGTGGTCATTTTCCACCTCCCTCCGCGTGTTCTTTTGCCGCTTTCAGACGGTCATTGATAACGTTTATATCGGGTTTCGGTGTGGCAATGCCTTTAGATGATTTTTTCTGGAAACAATGCAAGACATACACTGCATCACCGTATTTCACGGTATAAACGGCCCGATATGTGCCGTCATTATCACGCTGCACCACTTCCAGAACTCCTGCCCCGCCAAAACCCTTTAAAGGTTTGGCGTTGCCGTGCTTTTCCCCAACCTGCGCCAGATGGAGGGCAAAGCCGAATACGTCTTGCACATCATCAGGCATGACCATCAGGTCTTTTTTGGCCGACCCGACCCACATTAATTTTTTTGGTTGTGAAATCATAAAAATATTATATACATTTTGGTATAATGCGCAAGGCGGGATTGAAGGCCGAAGACGACAGCAAGGTTGGCATGCTGTTCCAGATTACAGAGTATCTTGAGAAGATGGCCGCCGAAGGCACGCCAGTGGTACTGACCATTGACGAAGCCCGGAACCTGACCCGGGAAAACCTGGAAGACGTGCGCATGCTGGCCGGTATGGAAAGTATGGATGGGCCATCCATGCGTGTGATTCTGCTGGGCCAGCCCGAGCTTAAGCAGGCGGTGACGTCTATTCCCCAGCTTTCGCAACGGTGAAGCTGTTTTTCCATCTGGAAGGGCTAACACCAAAGGAAACCGCCGAGTACATTGATTACCGCTTGCTGGTGTCTGGCCACGGTGGCAACAGACTGTTTGACCAAGTTACTGGACACAATTCGCCACAACTTGCGTGTAATACAATGTGAACGAAACTCGACGTTATGGATTTTTAGTGTCGGTATTTTTTACATATGCCTCTGCACGGCCGCGGACTTAAACTTTCAACTCACTGAAATAAAAGTCGAAAATATTTCTGGCATCAAACCTGCATTCCTTAAGGAAACTTAGAAAACAATTTAATTAAGGAAAACCTTATGTCTATATTCAACCGTATCGCAGCTATAAGCGCCTTGGGTGTTTCTCTTGCCATTGCCGCCCCTGCCATTGCATCGCCTGTCACTGGAAACCTGATTCAGAATGGCAGCTTCGAAAACGATTCCGTAGCTGCGAACAGCTGGCAATCGTTCACTGCTATCGATGGATGGAGCGCCGATAACAACGGATTCGAAATTTGGAACAACTATAACGGCGTAACTGCTAAAGAAGGCAACCAATTTGCCGAGCTAAACGCAGACCCTGGCACAGGCTCTGCTTTCAGTATTTACCAGGATATCAACACCGTCGCAGGCCAATCCTACGACATTAGCTTTGCTTATCAGGCCCGCAGTAACAACAACGAAGAGTTTTCCTTCTCTGTCACTCCGAGTGGAAGTATTGCCTGGCTGCTAACCGACCACACGACTGATGGCTGGAGCATATTCTCCAATTCATTCGTAGCCCAGCAAGCAACTACGACAATCACGTTCACCTCTGTGACTCCGTTGACTGGCACCGTTGGTAATTTCCTGGATGATGTGAAAGTGACCGCCGCGGTTCCAGAGCCTGGCACTCTGGCGCTTCTTGGCCTTGGTCTGTTTGGTTTGACTGCTGCGCGCCGTCGTAAGACCGCCGCGTAAGTTGATAGCATAAAAGGTAAGTTTCACCGGTCGTTCCCTGACTGGCGAGCCTTTAAAAACCCCGGCCCTGTGCCAAGCCGTTCAGCTAAAGTGGATCTGGTTTGGTTCTGTCGGGTAGCGGAAAAGGCCGGTGAATTTTCACCGGCCTTTTTTTATGATTTTGCTTTAATGTATTTATCTAGGTAGATGATCTTTTCCAGCTCCACCGGCCCTTTTGCCAGCCCCAGAAGCATGGCTGGGGTTTTGCCTTTCTCATTCACTTTGCAGTAGTTGTAATAAACTCTGTAGATGTCGCCAAGCTGAGTGTATCTATTCGGATTGTAGGGTGAATATCCATACCAGATTCGCCTTCCGCTGGTTCCAGAGCCAAATGGTCGTTCAAAGCAGGTCACGGCTCGTCGAATTTGCATAAAGAAACGATCTACAGCATGAAGAGAAGCCTTTTTATAAAGGTTTGCCTGGTGTTCTGGTGTGTAACGATCAATCTCAGTGATCGCCGCAATCATCTTTTCTGACTCCGCCATTGTAGCGAGAGGATGTTGAATCCATTTCTCTGGAGATTGCGGAAGCGAGAGCGGTTTTTCCAGGCGCTCGATCAGCATTTTATTGATCACTTCCCCTTTTTCCGTCACCGACATCTTCTGGAACGACGTGCCCGCATAATTACTGATCACTTCGTGAGAATCCTGGATCAGTCGTCGTTTGGCATCGACGGTTTTATCGTTACTCGCTCTGATCAAAAAGCCGTCAGATTTCCCTTCCAGAATTTTATCCCGGAACGCTGCAATATAAGCACCTCTCATGCCCGTATCCTGATCCATAAAGAATCGGGTTCGACCAACAGAGCCCATAAGCCTTCTTAGCAGAAAGAAATGAGCGGTCATCGTGTATTCGTTATGGATCAAGGCACCTTGTGAAGGAAGCCTGGTTGTGACATCGAAATCTTCGGAGGAACCATTCGCGTTCACAGTGTTATCGTATGCGGCCTTGCGTCGTACCTCGTCAGCCAGAGATGCGGCTGCAAGCTGCTCAGCACGTTGTGATGACCGCTTTGTGGCATCATTGAATTCCTGCTTTAGCCATACCCGTGCATATTCACGATGGTATTTGGGGCGGTCGTAATCACTGAGTTCAATAGCATGCTTTTCTGTGCTTTCTTGATTCACACTAGCATCAAAATTGAAGTTGAAGGCGAAGACATACCCAGTTCTGAGGCAGGCGGTGGCGATGCCATAAACTTCGCAATTTCGCTTATCTTTCCGTTGTGTCCAGTTACAAATCTGAACCTGCCGGTCCGTCGCCAGATATAACCGGGGTATTTCCAGGTTTTTTAGTTCTGCCTCCCGGTGACTCACGAAATCCAAACACTGTCGGTGCAGAAACTCTATTTTTCCATAGAGAGTCTGAGGATGAATGGATAAGATTTCAGCAATGCGCCGGAGGGGAACCCGGTTAACGAGAAGTTTGAAGAACTGCTTATTGATTTCAGGCTTGCGATGAGCGCGATTTCTTTTCTTTGGAGTAAACGTTTTTCGGCACGAGAGACATTGGTATCGCTGCGAACCCGAGGCTGTTTTCCCTCTTCTTTTTACCTGACCACCATTTTCCATACACCCGTTTGGGCAATTCGTATCTGGCCCTGTCAAATAACTGCTGATGCGGTGAAGTTCTTGGGCAACCGCTTTGTTGCTTTTAAGCGCTGAGCTAATGCCACCAGAATACTCGCCAGATCGTTTCCTTGCTTCGCACGACTTACAGGCCAGAGTGGCGGCATTTAAGCCCGTACCTTGAACACGAAAGGGTTCCGGAGCATTCAGTAATTGACGGTCACCGATTTCTCTATTAGATGTTTTGTATATCCTTTCATCTGGGACTGGCGAGAGTTCAAAGTTCTCACAGTTTGGAGCCCCACATCCGTTGACTTGAATTCCCTCATACCTTTCGGGAACCCTGGGCCAATCCTTCTGGCAAGATTTCTTTCTCATGAAAAAAGACACCATACTGTCTGGATATCCAGTAGTATAGCGCCTTTTTAGGCTACACCAAGCTGCTCAGATCCACTTTAGCTGAACGGCTTGGCCCTGTGCCGGGTTTTTTGCTTTCTACGATTGCTGATTAGAGGTCGTCACATTTTGCTCAAATCACAAACAGCGAGGTAAATTCATGAACAGCCATGCCTTCCAGCTCTGCCTGGCTCTGTAATGCCTGGGAGATTCGCTGGCATTGGCCTGCGGGGAAGCGGGTTGCGAGGTTCTGCTGGAACTTCTGTTTAAGCAGCGGAATCGCGGCTTCGCGACGGCGGCGATGCCCGATTGGATACTCGACCACCACATTGTCTGTGCTTGAGCCGTCTTTGAAGAAAATCTGTACAGCGTTGGCAATGGAGCGTTTGCCTGGGTCCAGATAATCCGCTGTGTAAGCCTCGTTTTCGACCACCTCCATTTTGCTTCGCAGCTGATCAATCATTGGGTTGGCGTTGTGAAAGCTGTCTTCGTAATGATCAGCCGTCAGGTCGCCAAATATCAGCGGCACGGCTGTCATGTATTGCAGGCAGTGGTCGCGGTCTGCGGCGTTGGCAAGGCTGCCCACTTTAGAAATAATGCGAATAGCGGATTCGTGGGTGATCAGTACTATTTTATCAATATCTTGCAGGCGGTCTTTCACTTGCGGATGAAGTGTAACAGCGGCTTCTGCGGCGGTTTGGGCGTGGAATTCTGCAGGGAAAGACACTTTGAACAGGATGTTTTCCATCACGTAGGAGCCAAATGCCTGTGGTAAAGAAAGCTGACACTTGTCCGCAGGTTTGATTTTTTGGTCTTTGTTGGTTTTGCTGAACAGCACGTCGTTAAAGCCCCACTGGGGCGCTGTGAGCGCGCCAGGTATGCCCATTTCGCCGCGCATAGCGATATCCGCAAGGCGAACGGCCCTGGAGGTGGCGTCCCCTGCCGCCCAGGATTTACGGGAACCGGCGTTGGGGGCATGGCGATAGGTGCGCAGGGATTGGCCGTCTACCCAGGCGTGTGACAGGGCTGACAGCAGCTGGTCGCGGTTGGCGCTCATCAGGCGGGATACTACGGCGGTAGACGCCACTTTCACCAACAGAACGTGGTCAAGCCCTACCCTATTGAACGAATTTTCCAGCGCCAGCACGCCCTGGATTTCGTGGGCCATGATCAAGGCTTCCAGCACGGCTTTCATGGCGATGGGGGATTTGCCTTCGGCCACACGCTTTTGCGACAGGTGATCCGCGACTGCCAGTATGCCGCCCAGGTTGTCCGACGGGTGGCCCCATTCAGCCGCCAGCCAGGTGTCGTTGTAATCCAGCCAGCGAATAATGCAGCCAATGTCCCAGGCGGCTTTGACCGGGTCCATACGGAACGATGTGCCGGGCACCCGCGCGCCGTTGGGCACAATCGTGCCTTCCACCAGCGGGCCCAGGTGCTTGGTGCATTCCGGAAATCTTAAGGCCAGCAGGCCGCAGCCCAAGGTGTCCATCAGGCAATGGCGGGCGGTGGTCCAAGCTTCTTCGCTGTCAATTTGGTAGGTGAGGACGTAGTCGGCGATGGTTTGCAGGATGTCGTCGTAATCCGGGCGTTCGTTTAGATCGAATGTGGCAGACATGGATTTTCTCCTGTTTTGAAATGTGCGGGCAAAAAATACCCCCGGCTGGGTCTCCAGCTATTCCCTAAGGGTAGCCGGTTATTAGCGCGGAGGTACTTTCAAAATCTGGAAAGCTGCGGAGCTAAAACGAATCTCCGGGAATTCTTACCCAGCCTTCCATCAGCACTCGCGCGCTGCGGCTCATGATGGCCTTGGTGGCTGTCCACTGGCCGTTTACTTCTTTGGCTTCTGCGCCCACCTGCAAGGTGCCAGACGGGTGGCCGAAGGTGACGGAGGTACGGTCACCGCCGCCTGCCGCCAGGTTTACCAGCGTTCCGGGAATAGCCGCTGCCGTTGCTATGGCAACGGCAGCGGTGCCCATCATGGCATGGTGCAGTTTTCCCATAGACAAGGCTCTAACAACCAGCTCTATGTCGTTAATAGTAATCGATTTACCGCTTGAAGCGCTGTAGTCCGCAGGCGGTGCAACAAACGCTACTTTTGGTGTGTGCTGGCGCGCGGCGGCTTCTTCGATGTTCTGAATCAGCCCCATTTTTACCGCACCGTAGGCGCGAATGGTTTCGAACATGGCCAAGGCTTCGGGGTTGCCGTTGATAGCATCCTGAAGTTCGGTGCCGTTGTAGCCGACTGCATCGGCATTGATGAACACCGTGGGAATACCGGCGTTGATCATGGTGGCCTTCAGGGTTCCAACGCCTGGTACTTCCAGGTCGTCCACCAGGTTGCCGGTGGGGAACATGGCGCCTTCGCCGTCGGCCGGGTCCATGAATTCTACTTGTACTTCGGCCGCTGGGAAGGTGACCCCATCCAGCTCGAAATCACCGGTTTCCTGCACTTCGCCGTTGGTGACCGGTACTTTGGCGATGATGGTTTTGCGTATGTTGGCCTGCCAGATGCGGACGGTGACTGTTCCACTTCCTGTACCATTTTCGGGTAAGCGATCTTTTTCCACATAGCCACTGCTAATGGCAAAGGCGCCGACTGCTGCGGTGAGGTTGCCGCAGTTGCCGCTCCAGTCGACAAAGGGCTTGTCTATGCTGACCTGGCCGAACAAATAGTCCACATCGTGGTCTGGCTGGGTGCTTTTGCACAGAATCACGGCTTTGCTGGTGCTGGAGGTTGCACCGCCCATGCCGTCTGTTTGCTTGCCATAGGGATCCGGGCTGCCAATCACCCGCAGCAGCAGGTTGTCCCGGGCCGAACCCGGGGTTTGTGCGCGCTCGGGCAGGTCGTCCAAACGGAAGAACACGCCTTTGCTGGTGCCCCCGCGCATATAGGTGGCGGGGATTTTTACTTGTGGTGCCTGGCTCATAAGACCGCTCATGCGACCGCCCCTTCTGCCTCTAGGAAATCCTGAGCGAAGCGCTGCAACACGCCGCCAGCTTCGTACACAGACACTTCGTCTGCGGTGTCCAGGCGGCAGGTTACAGGTACGTTCAGGGTTTCGCCGTTTTTGCGGTGAATAACCAGGGTCATGTCGGAACGTGGGCTCATATCGCCTTCTACGTCGTAGGTTTCGGTGCCGTCCAGCTTCAGGGTCAGGCGCGTGGTGCCCGGCTTGAACTCCAGTGGCAATACGCCCATTCCGACCAGGTTGGTACGGTGGATGCGTTCGAAGCCTTCGGCGGCAATGGCTTCTACACCGGCCAGGCGCACGCCTTTGGCGGCCCAGTCGCGGGAGGAACCCTGGCCATAGTCGGCGCCGGCCACAATAATCAACGGCTGCTTGCGTTCCATGTAGGTTTCAATGGCTTCCCACATGCGCAGGTTTTTGCCTTCCGGCTCCACACGGGCCAAAGAACCCTGAATGACGTTGCCCTTTTCATCCCGCACCATTTCGTTCATCAACTTGGGGTTGGCAAAGGTGGCGCGCTGGGCGGTCAGGTGGTCGCCGCGGTGGGTGGCGTAGGAGTTGAAGTCTTCCTCTGGCAGGCCCATTTTGTGCAGGTATTCACCGGCAGCGCTGTCCATCATGATGGCGTTAGACGGCGACAGGTGATCGGTGGTGATGTTGTCTGGCAGAATCGCCAGTGGGCGCATACCTTTCATGGTGCGCTCGGCCGCCAGTGCGCCTTCCCAGTAGGGCGGGCGGCGAATGTAGGTGCTGGCCGGACGCCAGTCGTACAGGGGGCTTTCGGCTTCTTCGAACGCGCCCAGATCAAACATCGGGATGTAAACCTGTTTGAACTGCTCGGGCTTGACGCTGGATTTTACGATGGCGTCGATTTCTTCATCGCTTGGCCAGATGTCTTTCAGGGTGACCGGGTTGCCGTTTTTGTCGGTGGCCAGTACGTCTTTTTCGATGTCAAAACGCACGGTACCGGCGATGGCGTAAGCCACGACTAATGGCGGCGATGCCAGGAACGCTTGCTTGGCGTAGGGGTGAATTCGGCCATCGAAGTTACGATTGCCCGACAGTACTGCCGTGGCGTACAGGTCGCGGTCGATGATTTCCTGCTGAATGACTGGATCCAGAGCGCCGGACATGCCGTTACAGGTGGTGCAGGCGTAGCCCACGATACCAAAGCCCAGCTTTTCCATTTCTTTCAGCAGGCCGGCTTCTTCCAGGTACAGGCGGGCAACTTTGGAGCCCGGTGCAAAAGACGATTTCACCCAGGGCTTGCGCACCAGGCCCAGTTCGTTGGCTTTTTTCGCAATCAGGCCTGCGGCAACCACGTTGCGAGGGTTTGAGGTGTTGGTGCAGGAGGTAATCGCGGCGATGATCACCGCGCCGTCTGGCATTTTGCCTTCGGCTTCTTCCGCCAAGGCCCTTTCCAGATTACCGGCAATGCCCTGGGCGTGCAGATCGCTGGTCGCTACGCGGCGATGAGGGCTAGACGGGCCAGCCACGTTGCGCACAACGGTGGACAGATCAAATTCCAGTACCCGCTCGTATTCCGCTTCGACCAGCGCGTCGGCCCACAAGCCAGTGTGCTTGGCGTAGGTTTCTACTAATGCGATCTGCTCTGGCTCGCGCCCGGTCAGCCTCAAATAATCGATGGTTTGCTGATCGATGTAGAACATGCCGGCAGAGGCACCGAATTCCGGGGTCATGTTGGAAATGGTGGCCCGGTCGCCGATGGTCAGGCTTTCTGCGCCTTCGCCAAAGAATTCCAGGTAGGCGGATACAACGCGCTCTTTACGCAGGAACTCAGTAATGGCGAGTACTATGTCGGTCGCGGTAATGCCCGGCTGGCGTTTGCCCGTGAGCTTCACACCGATGATGTCTGGCAGGCGCATCATGGACGGGCGGCCCAGCATGACGGTTTCTGCTTCCAGGCCACCGACGCCGATGGCGATAACGCCCAGGCAGTCGATGTGGGGGGTGTGGCTGTCGGTACCAACGCAGGTGTCCGGGAAGGCGACGCCGTCACGGGACTGAATCACCGGAGACATTTTCTCCAGATTGATCTGGTGCATGATGCCGTTACCGGCGGGGATCACGTCGACGTTTTTGAACGCAGTTTTGGTCCACTCGATAAAATGGAAACGATCGTCGTTACGGCGATCTTCAATGCTGCGGTTTTTTTCGAACGCGTCCGGGTCAAAACCCGCGGCTTCTACCGCCAGGGAATGGTCCACAATCAGCTGGGTGGGAACTACCGGGTTCACTTTTGACGGCTCACCGCCTTTTTTAGCGATGGCATCGCGCAGGCCTGCCAAGTCGACCAGAGCGGTGGTGCCCAGAATGTCGTGGGTGACCACGCGGGCCGGGTACCAGGGGAAAT